>VOFJ01003543.1_pt1 | contig 14146 bp, 26 predicted proteins | sample 5384081 | NCBI WGS metagenome assembly VOFJ01 (sample SAMN12384729, study PRJNA508395) | human gut metagenome | isolation source: healthy gut I | host: Homo sapiens
TGTTAATGGCATGCTTCGTTTCAGTTTACGTATTGCTGCCGGAACTGCGGTTGCGGTCATCAACTATATCTCACAGATATTCTCCCCGGTGGAGAGCCTCGGAATGGAGATTCAGACGATTCAGTCTGCGATTGCCGGAATCCACAGGATCAATGAATTTTTTTGCACTTGAGGAGAAGCAGATAGTGGAAAAAGACAGCGAGACAGTAGCAGAAGAATGCGTGGAACAGATGGCTGGGGACACTCAGAAAATAAAACAGCAGATGTTCCGTTTGTCGAGTTTCGGGATGTGACCTTCGGTTATGGGGAACATGTCGTTTTAGACCATCTGAATTTAAAGGTCATGGACGCAGAGCAGGTAACACTCGCAGGACGAACCGGGGCAGGAAAAAAAGTACGATTTTAAAACTTCTCTTAGGACTTTACGAACCGCAGGGCGGAGAGGTTTTGATCCACGGAAGACCGGCAGTGACAGTCCTGGAGGAAGAGAAACGGAAACTGTTCGGCTATGTAGAACAGATATTCCACATGGTTCCGGGAACGGTGCGCGATCAGATCACGCTGTATGATGAAACCATTCCGGCAGACCGCGTAAAAAGCAGTGGCAGAGCTGACCGGGTTAGACGATGTGATAGAAAGCTCTGAAAACGGATATGACACGAAATGCACGCCGGAGTTATTCTCGCAGGGACAGTGGCGCTCTTATCCATTGCAAGAGCCGCAGTGGCGGAACCACAAATGCTTTGCTGTTTGATGAGATCACGGCGAATCTGGATGCAGAGACGGAAAAGGCAGTGTTACTGGCGTTAAAGCGTGTAGCGAAAGACCGCACTGTCATTTCCATCTCACACAGAACTTCAGCAGAATTAGGACGTATTATTTATCTCTGATTTTTTCTTCACAAAATATCCAATCAGGTAGCAGACGACAGCAACCACCATGCCATTGATGGAGGAAATCCCCCAGTTTAATACATTTAACCAGTTACAGAAGTTATAGTATAACCAGACGGATAAAATCGTTCCAATGATACCGGAGATCAGTACCATAGGTTTTTTCTTCTGATGGAAGATATTAGCAAGTCCGAGTCCGGCGGTATATAAGGCATTGTCGTTTGTAGTCCAGATATTCAGACTTTGCGAATCGGGTAAAGTTTGGAGTTGCAGTATCACCGGATACAAAAGAGCCGATGACAAGTCCGGCACCGCCAATCACCGTTAAGGAACCACTGGACACTGCAAACTATTATATCTTGTGTTGCGTGGTTATGCAATGAAATCTTTCTGTCCCTGGCGCATTTGTTTCTGGTATTGTTTGGGAGAAACATGCAGATATTTGGTAAACTGTTTGATAAAGTAACTTGTGGTACAGAAACCGACCGCAGATGCAATCTCCGTCACGTTCTGGGTAGTGGAGACTAACAGCTTTTCCGCTTCCCGGATGCGGATCTCATTCAGGTAATCACTGAAATTCATATGCAAAAGCCGGTTGAAACTTCTGGGAAAAATAGCTGTAGCTCAAATTACAGAGTTTTGCCATGTCCGATGCACTGATAGATTTTTCATAGTTGGTGATCATGTAGGTCAGGGCTGGGGAGAGTCGCTGTTTTAACTGCTGGTTTTCAAAATCTTCGAGAAGCGGTTCTTCGCCATTTGCATGCCAGTAGCGCAGCGAGCCCAAAGAAAAAAATACCGCCAATGTGATTTTTGATCGCAAGCTCGTAGCCGTATTGTTTTTCCTCAGATTCCCGGATAATCTCGTTCATAAGTCCGGGGATGGCAGAGTGTTTTGCATTTAATATGGAAGAAGAAATTACTTTTTTTCATAAATGCTGTTTTCGGTGATAAATGGAAGCAGATATTTTAACTCAAAGTGGCTCTGTGTCATGCCGTCGTAAATGAGTTCCGGGAGAAAACGAACCACGATATAAGAGCCGCCCGCTGATGAGAGCGCGTCGATCTGGTGCACTTCCCTGGAATTGATCAGTACAAAATCCCCTGCCGCAAATTCGTGGTAAATTCCGTTTAAATAAATACGGAAATGACCGGAAAGTGCATAGAGCATTTCAATATAATAATGAAAATGAGCGAAAAATACATTGCCCGGTTTCTCTGCTTTTTCAATATGACAGAGATACTGGCAGGCGATGCCGTCAATATATTGTTTTCTTTCCTCCGGATAATCCATAGAAAACCTCCAATGACAAAATTGTTATATTTTTGAATAGAAAAATTATAGCATGGAAGAGAAGATTTTACTAGAATATGTGATGTGAAAGAAAACATTTTAAAATAAAAAATAGAAACGTATTTGGAGGAAGCAGATGAGTATGAGTACAATCGGAGTACCATTGGAAGGATTTGGAGCATATTGCAGGGCGGCGGCCGCAGAGGGAGCCGTTTTATTGAAAAATGAAGGTCACATGTTCCCGTTGAAAAAAGAAGAGATGGTGTCTGTGTTTGGAAGATGCCAGTTTGAAACTTACCGCGCGGAACTGGTTCCGGCGGAGCTGTCAACGTGCCTTATGCGGTGAATATTTATGATGGAATGAGAGAGAGCGGCGTTCTTTACTTTGAATGAGGAGCTGACAGACATTTACAGAGCGTGGTTAAAAAGACCACCCGTTTGACAACGGCGGTGGCGGCTGGGCAAAGAGAGCCGTGGCACCAGAAAGAGATGGTTATCACAGAGGAGATTGCGGCGACCGGCAAAAGAGAAAAATCAGAGAAAGCGATTTTTTTATTATCGGACGTACTGCAGGCGAAGATAAGGATTATGCAAATGAGGCGGGCAGTTACCTTCTAACGCCGGAAGAACTTGAAAATCTGAAGGTTCTGACAGCGCATTTTGAACAGGTCGCAGTGCTTTTTGAACGTGTCGAATATCATAGATATGAGCTGGCTTAAGAATCCTGTATACAAGGATCATATCCGTTCCGTGCTCTATATCTGGCAGGGCGGCATGGAGAGTGGAAATGCAGTTGCGGATGTTTTGAGGTGGAAAAGTGTCTCCAAGTGGAAAACTGACGGACACGATCGCATGTTCACTGGCAGATTATCCGGCGGCGAACGATTTCGGAGACACTGTGCGCAATTTTTACACCGAAGATATCTATGTGGGATACCGCTATTTTGAGACATTCTGCCCGGAAAAAGTCATGTATGAGTTCGGTTTTGGACTTTCCTATTCGAAGTTTGACATTGAAATTTTAAAAGCAGAGACGGTTACAGAAGAATCCGAAGTCGGAGGTGCCTGGGGCAGTCACGGAGTATCGATTGATAATGGAACATGTGCAGGAAAAGAAGTGCAGATTACCATCTGTGTGAAAAAATACAGGAGACTGCAGGGGAAAAAGAGGTCGTACAGGTCTATGTGCAGGCACTGCAGGGAAAACTTGGAAGACCGGCGAGAGAATTAAAAGCATTTGCAAAGACAAAGGAGCTGGCTCCGGGAGAAAAACAGAAAATGACACTGCACATTCCGGTAAAAAATCTTGCTTCATATGATGATTCCGGTGTGGCAGGCCACAAGTCCTGCTATGTATCAGAGAGGCAGGTGCTTACGTATTCCATGTGGGTAATAGTGTGCGGAATACGAAAATCGCAGATGTGGATGGAAAAGGAGCATATATCGTAAAAAGAGCTTTGTGTGACGGAAGCCCTGCAGGAAGCACTCTCGCACCGACAGAAGCATTTGAGCGCATCCGTCCGGGACAGAGCCGGGAGGATGGAAGCTATCAGCAGGAAAAGGAGGCAGTGCCGCAGCAGACCATCCGGTTACAGGAACGGATTGAGGCGCATTTGCCGGAGCAGCTTGCAATCACCGGAGACAAAGGAATCCGTTTTTCGGATGTTGCAGAGGGAAAAGCAGATTTGGATACATTTATCGCGCAATTGACCAAAGAGGAACTCTGCCACGATCGTGCGCGGGGAAGGAATGAGCAGCCCGAAAGTAACACCGGGTACGGCATCCACATTTGGAGGTGTCAGCGACCGCCTGTATGAAATATGGAATCCCGGCGCCTGCTGTGCAGACGGACCTTCCGGTATCCGTATGGAGAGCGGATTGAAGGCAACACAGCTTCCAATCGGAACACTGCTTGCATGTTCGTTTAACATTCCAATGATGGAAGAATTTTATGTGATGGAAGGAAAAGAGCTGGTTGCAAACGAAGTAGACACTCTGCTCGGACCTGGAATTAATATCCACCGCTATCCGTTGAACGGACGCAATTTTGAGTATTTCAGTGAAGATCCTTATGTGACCGGATGTTTTGCGGCAGCAGTGACAAGGGGAATCAAAAAAGGCGGCTCTTTTGCAACGGTGAAGCATTTTGCGGCGAACAACCAGGAGACGGCAAGACATACAGTAGATTCTGTTGTGTCAGAGCGTGCACTGCGTGAGATTTATCTGAAAGGATTTGAGATTGCAGTCAAAGAAGAAGGGAAGCCTCCTCTATTATGACATCTTATAATCCGATCAATGGACACTGGACATCATCCAATTATGATTTAAATACCACGATCTTAAGAGGAGAGTGGGGGTATGAAGGCATTGTCATGACCGACTGGTGGGCAAGTGTCAATGATGTTGTAAAAGGTGGCAAGCAGGATCATCATGCACTTTCTTCAATGGTGCGCTCCCAGAACGACCTTTACATGGTCGTCAACAATAACGGCGCGGAGATCAATGCCATGGGCGATGATATTTTGGAGGCACTGGACAATGGAAAGCTGACCATTGGGGAGTTGCAGCGCTCTGCAAAAAATATCTGTCGGTTTATTTTAAATGCTCCGGTTATGAAACGTCCGTTAAGACCGTTGGAGGAAGTGAAGGCATATGAGCCGTTGCAGGGGGGCTGGATCAGAAGGGGCAACTGGGGGAAAGCGATATAAGCATTGTTCCGGAAGATAAAGTGTCACAGAAGATTTATGTAAACCAGTCTGGTGTATACAATGTTGTTGTAAAATTTATTTCTCCGCAGTCAAATCTGGCACAGGCGGCCGCAAACCTCTATCTCAACGATGAATTATTCTTCACATTGCAGACGAGCGGCACGGAAGGCAGACCGAACACGCAGAAGATTTGCCGTGTGGAATTAAAACAGGGATACTACGAGATCAAAACAGAGGTTGTGAAACCGAAGCTTGAGATGGAGTGGGTGGAGATTCGGAAATAATCAGAGGGTACCGTTCACCAGGCAGTAAATGTGAACATTCTGTTTCTACATATGTTTCGCCGTCTTTTTTGTGAACCATATAGGAGGCGAGAAGTGCCATGCCCCATGCGCCGCCTTCCCCGGCAGTTTCCATGACGGAAACCGGTGTGTTTAAAGCGGCGGCTCGGATGTTCATGCTCCCGGGGCGGACATATAAACTGTCGTTACAAAAATTGAACTGCTACGCTTCCACAAGCCGCAGATCGTACAATTTCGGTACAGTCCGTTCTGGGCGAGAAGTTCCTGATGGGTGCCGGCTTCCTCAATCTGTCCCTGATTCATGACAATGATCTTGTCGGCATGCTGGATCGTGGAAAGTCTGTGTGCAACCATGATCGTAGTTCTGCCCTCCATGAGTTTTTGCCAGAGCACTTGTGATAAGAGCCTCGGTCTCCGTGTCGATATTGGCAGTTGCCTCGTCTAAGACAAGGATGGTCGGATCGTAAGCTAGGGTTCTCGCAAAGGAGAGTAACTGTCGTTGTCCGGCGGATAAGGTGCTTCCGCGCTCTGTGACAGGGGCATCATAGCCGCCCGGCATTTTTCGATAAAAGGAATCCGCGTGCACGATCTCTGCGGCACGTTTCACGTCCTCAATGGAAATATTCTCATTGTCCAGTGAAATATTGCTCTTAATATCCCCGGTAAAAATAAATACATCCTGCTGTACCTGCCCGATCGCGGCGCGCAAAGACATCAGTGTCGATGTCTTTGATGTTGACGCCGTCGATCAAAATCTCACCTTTCTGGATGTCAAAGTATCGTCCGATCAGATTTAAGATGGAAGATTTTCCAGCTCCGGTAGCACCGACAAATGCAACTTTTTCGCCCGGTTCGATGACGAAACTGATGTCTTTTAAAATATAATCGTCCTTCTCGTAGGCGAACCATACATGACGGAATTCGATGCGTCCTTTGATGTTGACTTCAACCGGGTGCGTTGGTTTTACAATGTCCGGTTTCTCGTCTAAAATGGAGAAAAATTTTTCCGGCAGAGGCGAGAGAGGACTGCAATGTACCAAACTGTTCCGCAAGTTCCTGGATCGGATCAAAAACGAGGAAATATAAGTGATAAAAATAAACAGCGTTCCGAGCGAGAGGGCGTCTGGTTTAACACCCCGGCACTTCCGGTTCCAATCACAACCATCATGGCAAGCACGGACACCAGATAAATGGATGGACGAAAAATCGCAAATGTCATAACCTCACGCCAGTTTGCCTTGTATAAATCTTCGGATTTCTTTTCAAACTGTGCATATTTTTTCCTCTTCCCTTGCAAAAAATCTGGATTGAGCTTCATGCCGGAGAGGTGTTCCGATAAAAATGTGTTTAAGTCGGTAATGCGGTTTCTTGTAAGCTCGTATGCCTTCCTTGACATAAAACGGAAAAAGAAGGTCAGCACTGTGACAAGCGGCGACAGTGCAAAAGGATACGAGAGCCATTTTGACATTAATGGAGAGCATGACAACGGCATATCCGATAATTTTACAATGTTTTTAAAGAGTTTTACCAAAATGGTGGAGAAAAGTTCATTGACCGCTTCGGTGTCGTTGGAGACACGGGTGACAAGTTTTCCTACAGGCGTATTGTTGAAAAAGTTTAACGATAAGCTGTGAATGTGGGTAAATACCTCCTCACGCATCTGGTAAATGATCTCCTGTCCCATTTTCTGCAAAATCCAGGTGTCTAATGCATTTAAGACAAATCCGGTGAGCAGAAGCAAAGAGATAGAGGGCGCCGCTTTCAAAATGCCGGCAAAATCATAATGCCGCAAATCTTTTAAGTCGTCCCTTGTGAGAGGCGTTGCACTTTGGTTTACATAAGGTGAAAGTGTGGCGGCATCTGCATTTTTTTTAATGCATCACATTCTTCGGATGAAAGATTTTCTGCCATATAATATTGATTATTATATAGAAGAATCTGATCGTAATTCTGTCCGTCTGCCGCTTCAAAATCTCTTGTCAGGTAAGTGTCATGATAAGGAACAGCACCCGGCGCATCCGCAGTGGTTTCGATGTACGGTGCGTAATAGCCGTTGATATAATCATCGATCGCATCACCGATGACGATCGGGCGGTAAAAGTTCTACCACGATGATAAAGAGGACGAGGACTGTCGCAAAGCAGTCATAACCCATTTGTGCGGTTTTAAATAGGCCAGTAAACGTTTTCATAGTTATGCGTCCTCCTTTCCTGTTTTTGCAGCTGGATGATTCTGTCTGATGAGCGCTTTTCCGGCTTCACCGTGGATGGCTTCTAACTGCTGTTTTTCAAACATATCGTAATAAATCCCGTGTTTTGCCATAAGGGAATCGTGATTTCCAATCTCGGCGGCAGTGCCGTCCTCTAACACCATAATGATATCTGCATTCTGGATCGTCGAGATGCGGTGCGCAATGAGAATGGTCGTCTTTCCTTCCCGGTTTTTCTTTAAATTCGTTAAAATGTGTTCCTCGGTGTCGGTATCGACAGCGGAGAGGGCGTCGTCTAAAATCAGGATCGGTGCATTTTTCATCAGAGCCCTGGCAATGGAGCTCCGCTGTTTCTGACCGCCGGATAAGGTGACACCGCGCTCACCTACAATTGTCTCATAACCGTCCGGGAACTGGACAATATTTTCATGGATACAGGCAGCGCGTGTTGCGGACTGGATGGCTTCCATATCATCATTTTCAGCGCCAAATGCGATATTGGATTTCAATGTGTCCGAGAACAGGAAATTATCCTGCGGAACGTATCCGATATTTTCACGCAGTGTTTTTAAAGGAATGGTGTTAATGTCCTTTCCATCAATGAAAAGCATGCCCGGTTTCGTGTTGTAAAGGTGCAAAGAGGAGATTTACCAGTGTGGATTTCCCATTTCCGGTGCGCCCGATGATCGCAAGCGTTGTTCCTGCCGGCACATGCAGGGTGATGTCGTTTAAAGTCGGTTCGCTGTGACCGCGGTGGATGAACGTGAGGTGATTAAATTCAATCTCACCGTTGATCTCATCCACTTCTTTTGTTTTGTCGGTGTCTGCAATCTCAGGCTGTTCCTTGAAGATTTCCTGGATTCTCCGGATCGGCAAAGCACCCTGGGAAAACATATTGACGGAATCACCGCAGGCTAACATTGGCCAGACAGGCATGTTGATATACTGGTTGAAAGCCACAAAACGTCCTAACGTGATATCACCGATCAGTGCGAGATAACCGCCATAAATTAAAGTAAGCAGTGAAGAAAAGACCGATGATGACATCTAACAGTGGAATGACAATGGACTGGATCTTTGCAATGCTTAAGTTCTTTTCCCATCGTGTTTTCGTTTTCTTTTAAAAAGTGATAACGCTGTGCTTTTTCGCGGACAAAAGCCTTGATGACGCGGATACCGGAAAAACTTTCCTGCACATAGTCGGTCAGGTCAGACACGGCTTCCTGTCTTGCGGTAAAGCGTGGACGGATGATTTTTCCATAATAAATCTCGCCAAACAAAATAAAAAGCATTGGAATGACTGCAATGAGTGTCAGCTTCACACTGACATAGTACATCATCTGGAAAAATGACCATAATGGTCATGACAGAAGCGTCAAACACGCAGATGACGGCAGGTCCGATCGCCATACGGATCGCGTTTAAGTCACTCGTAAAACGTGTCATCAGATCACCGGTCTTGTGCTCGTTGTAATATTCCACATCCATTTTTTCGAGGTGGGCAAACATATCATTGCGCAGTTCCTTCTCAATAGAGCGGGAAGCACCAAAGAGGAAGTAACGCCAGAAAAAAACGGCCGACCGCAAGCAGCAGTCCACTAAGCAGAAAAAGGTAAAAGCAGATTTAATCTGACTCCGCTCCAGTCAAGGCTGTGGGCGGTGAGTCCGTCGGTGATGACACCGGTAAGTTTCGGAATAAAAAATATTGGCAAAGTCTACCACAAAAAGCGTGATGATACCAAGCGTATACTGGATTTTATGCCGTTTGATATACTGAAAGATAAATTGGAAAGCGTTCATAAATAAATCTCCCTTAATAATGTCCTGCGGTAAACGGTTTTACGGAACTACCATAAAACCGCAGAGTATCTTCTATTCTATACTTCTTAAAGCAAAGTTGCAACCTGTGAAAATAAAATGATATACACGGAAACAGCCGTGTGCCTGTCTGGATTTGTAAGAAGCCGGGGAAAAAAGAGCACAAAAAAAGTTTTCCTGCAAAAATCCTGAAAACAGTTATTTCTACAGAAAAACCTCTTTTTTTATTTATACATCGCACAGATCAGATTGTATCACAGGAAACAAAATACCTAATCACATCCGAGCAGAATGTCAACCGCATGCTGTAACTCAGGGCGGTTGCGGTAGGCGTAGATGATCTCACGCTCATGATAAGTCAGGAAGCTGCCGGATCATCAGGCTGGTCGTAACCGAAGGAGTTCAGGATGTCCGGGATTTTGTATATCTCGCACAGTAAGAGCAGTGTGTCCGCCGTCGGCTGTGCCTGTCCGCTTTCCCAGCCATAAATCGTCTTCGGTGCAACATCAATATCATGTTCCATCAGCCTGATCGATACGTCTTTCACTGAGTAATGATTTCGTTTTCTATATTCTTTTAACACCTTTGGAATTAATTCATTTCGCATAAAAAAAAATCCCCTGTTTCTGAAATTTAAAAAGTTATTATGGTTATCATATCTCACATATTTTAGACCGTCAATTAATTCTGATTATATGGGAAAATATGGTTGAAAGTCTTGAATTATAAGAATATAATGTGCGTAAGCAATGAGCGGTGCCAATAGAGAATATGTAGACCGAACATGCTTGCATGATGAGGTCTGCATATATCGGGAAGAACACATGAGAAAAAGGAGTGGAGCGCATGAATAAATCCAGAGTGACAGAATATATCCTTGCTTATATGCAGGAAAAAGGAATTTCAGCATCTGAGATCTCAGAACAGACACAAGTTCCGGAAGAAAAACTGCATCCGGATTATAAAGAACCTCTGCTTGCCGAAGAGTTTTTTAGAGCTTTGTGTTTTTTTACAGTTATCACCGGAAGCGATTGCAAAAACGATAAGAAAATGATGAAAAAAGAGAATAAGAAAAAACTTCCCTGATCCATACTAAAAGAAAAAAGAAAGTGTGGATACGAGTATGCAGAAGGGGAAAACAGAGCCTCTGTTTTACAGAGGCTCCTTTTTATTATCAGCACGGCAAATATTGTTGGAAAAAAGGAGGGAGAGGAACTCCTCTGGCAGGTCATTTTGATGTGATCGGTGAGGACGATAAATTTGGTCAGAATACATGGGAGGAGGCAGAGAGCACGCTGCAGAAAGAAGCTTTCACCATGGCGGTCGGCAGAGCCGGATTAAAAAAAGAGGACATCCGGTATCTTTTCGCAGGCGATCTTTTGGGGCAGACCATGGCGACCTCGTTTGGGGTGCTGGATTTTCAGGTACCGCTCTTTGGACTTTACGGAGCCTGCAGTACCTGTGGGGAATCGCTGTCTCTCGGTGCGATGTGTGTAGCGGCCGGCTATGCGGATCACGTCGTGACCATGACTTCAAGCCATTTTGCCAGCGCAGAAAAAAACAATTCAGATTCCCGCTCGAATATGCAAACCAAAGACCGAAATCGGCCACCTGGACAGTGACCGGAAGCGCGGCTTTCGTCCTCGGAAAAGAGAGGGAATGGCAAAAAAATCACAGGGATCACAACCGAAAAAATTGTGGATTTTGGGATCAAAGATTCCATGAACATGGGGGCGCCCATGGCACCAGCAGCCAAAGAGGTCATCAGACAGCATTTTGAGGATTTCGGGCGAAGTGAAAAAGAATATGACAGGATCATTACAGGAGATCTCGGAACGGTAGGACAGAAAATTCTCATTGACCTGTTGTTAAAAAGACGGTTACGATATCAGTAAGATACACTCGGATTGTGGAATTGAAATTTTTGATGCTGAGAGCCAGAATACCGGGGCAGGTGGTTCCGGATGCGGATGTTCAGCAGTGACGCTAAGCGCTTACTTTTTAAAACAGATCGAAGATGGAACGTTAAAACGGATATTGTTCGTGCCGACAGGCGCATTGCTTTCAACGGTGTCTTTCAATGAAGGAATGACGGTGCCGGGCATTGCACACGCAGTTGTCATCGAACATGCAGATGCATAGACAATGGATTTTCAGAAAGAAAAGAGGATGAAAAATGGATTATATCAATGCATTCTGGGTAGGCGGACTGATCTGTGCACTTGTCCAGATTCTTATGGAGAAAACAAAAAAATGCTTCCGGGCAGGATCATGGTTTTACCTCGTATGCCTTGGGGCGGTGCTTGGCGCATTGCAGATTTATCAGCCATTCATAGAGTTCGCGGGAGCCGGTGCAAAGTGTACCGCTGCCAGGCTTTGGAAATACACTTTGGAAAGGCGTAAAGGAAGCAGTGGACGAGAATGGATTTATTGGCATTTTTATGGGAGGATTTAAAGCGAGTGCGGTTGGTATTTCCGCAAAGCACTGATTTTTTCCTATATTGCAAGTATCATTTTCCAGCCGAAAATGAAAAAAATAGTAACTGGAATGGAGTGGTGAAAATGGATAAAGAGAAATTGAAAGCCTATGGCGTTGATTATGAAAATGCAGTCAAACGTTTTGCGGGAAATGAAGCTTTATATGAAAAATTCTTGAAAAAGCTGACTGAGGACGATCATCTTGCAATCGGGGAACAGGCAATGAAAAAAGAAGAACGGTATGAGGATGTGTTAGAGGCCGTTCACGCCTTAAAAAGGGGTTGCAGGAACCCTTGGAATGACGGAAACTGTTCCAGCAAAGCATCAGAGGTAGTAGCTTCCATACGTAAAAATGAAATCAGCCATCTGCAGGAGCAGATGGCTAAGGTACATACAGAATTTGAAAAAGCCTGTGAGGCGGTTTCCTGAACAGATAGCCGCGTCGCCCGCCTGTGTGAAAGTGTGCGCCTGGCGCACACTTTGTTCCATATTATTTAAAATAACACCGGGCGTGTGGAATCTAATTCGCGGAGCAAAGCGGCAAAATCGGCATGATCTTCCGGGAGTTTCCAGCAGAGGATGGAAGGGTGATAAGCGTTCTGCAACACATATTCTGTGAGCAGATTCCTACAGTCCTCCTCATCTGCAAAGAATGTCGCAGAGTTCTTTTAATTCCACACAGGCAAAACTTCCGTCCCCGTCCATATCGTCATAGACAAATGGATCAGATTCCAGAGTGCGGATGAGATCCTTTTCCGGGACACAAAGACCGTTTACGAGGACAGAGCCGTTTGATTCCATGGACAGATTGCGCAGTCCAAAAGGAAGGACAATCTGATCTTCTGTGGCGCCATTAACGATCAATCCTGCCACGACCACATAAAGCTTTGGAGAGGTTTTTCCATTCCAGAGGCATGGGTTCGTCAGATGGCAGATATACTCTGGTGCCGAGGCCGGAACACTTTTTATTTGCAAGCATTGTACCTGTGGTAGTAAGCACAGTGTAAGAGATCATGGCATCTTTTGGAAGATTTTTTGCATGGGCAGTGATACGGATACTTGCAGAGGAAGTGGAAATTTCCTCTGGAATCACGGTAAGTCCTGCATCACCAAAGTGGTCTAATGAAAATGATGTTTTCCGACAACGATAAGACTAGCATCTAAACAAGGAACTTCACTGTCACATACAATGTCTAATTCGTTGTCGCCATTTACGATCTGATCGGTGACATCCACGCGGTAAAGCGTATAGCTTCCGGTGTGAGCTCCGATTTTTTCCTGATTCACAAATACTTCCATGGAAGGTGCAGCCCTAACAGTTCCAGATAATAGCAGTATTCGTCTTCCTTATTCAAAGGAAGGATTCTTTTGTGGACAGCTTTGCCGTCCGGAGTCTTTTCCGTGGATAATATCCAGTCAGAATTTATATTCAGAATGTTTCGCATGTCAAATCTCCTTTAAGATAAAAAAATTCTTTACAGTTAAAATTATTATAATGTAAAACCTGCCAAAAAGAAAAGAAAAAAGCGGAGTTTAACTTGTGAACTGCCGCTTATAGGTGGTGTTACGGATTTCCTGAGGTTATGTCGTATTGCATGCCAACAAAGTGTATAGAAATATAAAAAAATAGAACTGTTTCTTTTCAGGAGCGCTTCCGCTTGTTGTCGCTGGCGGCGGTACTAAGAAAGTATCCATCGTGATTTCAAAATCCAATTACATTGGCTTTTGAAATCGCAATGTCTGCTTTCTAAGGACCGGCCGCTCCCAAAAATCCTGAAAACAAATCAGTTCTATTTTTTATTTGTCCAAGGCTGTGTGGCATGCAACATCCAGATTGTGAAAATCCGTCAATCCATGTTACGAGCGGCAGTAATCAAAGCTTAAACTCCGTGAGGAGTGCCCTTTATCATCGACGAATCACAAGACATTGAAAACGACTGCATTTTGTCGCTACCTCCTTTATAGGCACTCATTCCATAACCGTGAGTTCCATAACGTAAATTGCAGATTCTGTGGTGCAATTCATAGCGTAGATTGGGCGCTTATATCTGCCCTTCACAACCTATAAAAGCACCACAGAATCTGCAAGGGAAATAAGGGAACTGTGACCGTACCGATTACCAGAAAGCAAAAGTAAAAATGTGATAACCGCAAAATCCAGTTGGAGAAAAAAATATAAAAAATATGACGGCAGGTTATGAAAGTCTTATGTTCCTGCTGATTTCTGATAATCAGGATCGGCTATTAGGTGGGAAAAATCTACCGGAAATATTGCAGGGATATCCTTAGCATTATGGTGGTAATAATGAGTACAGCTATCACAATTTACTTTGGAGAATGGATAAAATCTGTCCTTCTGATAAACCTTATTGTACTGTTGCTTCTGGTGTAGGTGATCTATATCGGAATCCGGTGTTATGTGAAAGACTGGCGGGAAGAACGGG
>VOFJ01000691.1_pt1 | contig 14145 bp, 22 predicted proteins | sample 5384081 | NCBI WGS metagenome assembly VOFJ01 (sample SAMN12384729, study PRJNA508395) | human gut metagenome | isolation source: healthy gut I | host: Homo sapiens
GCCAGCGTATTGCTTCGTATACCTCAGCTCCCGAAGGATTGGGAGCGGTGGCTCCAAAGTCGCCATCCAAGAAAATGCGCTATCGCTATCAAAGGCGGAGCCAAAAACCGGTTACTGTACAGCAAAAGAAGTTCATTAGCAAACCGGCGGCCAACAAGCGAAGGGTGCTGTCCGTTGTTTGGCATCATGTCACTTTATAAACTGAAACAAGGCTGGTAGAGTGTCTCATGAAGACAGTGATCAGCCCATCTTTAGAGGGACGGGTCGTCACACGAATGTTCTCGAGGTGGGAACGCTTCTATCGTTCAGGCGAATATGACTCCGGCCACCGATAAGCTATTATAGGGGAATGGACGGGTCATTTACGATCAGAACAGGCTGGTACGCACGCCCTTTTTACTGGGGCGTAGCAAAGAAAGAGGAATACACGTTGATTGCCGGTTCGTTCGTGATATTACACATCATACCAATACCGGACTTATCCAAATCGCTCGTATTTGGGCAGAGTATCTGGTAAAAACAATTCCTTCTCTTACTAAAAAGAATTATTAAAAACCGACTACTTGAATATATTTCTTCGCTATAGCGCAACTTTTGACTCTGATGAATATTTAGAGCGTTAGAACAAAAATTGAGTCAGAATTGGTTAAAAGTCGGTTTGTTTCGATTGGCGTGATGAATGCATCAATGGATATTACCTCCTCAGACATTTTGGAACATTGGAAACAAACGTCTTGGCGATGAATCAGTCGTCTAGCAACTCAAGTTGCTACGGCTGATGGTGGAAAAGAGGGTATAAAGCTGCGTGCTGGATGCAAGTATTACGAAACGGAAATCAGAAGAACCATACCCGATTTATCATAGCATGGTTTAATTTAGAAGAAGCGATATCTCAACGACTTGCGGTTTATTGATGACAAATGAGTGTTAGTCCCAAATTTATACCATGTGCGCAAAGAAATTTCCATGAATATCAGTTCCGCATGGGGCAAGCGAAGAAATACTACGAACATGGCTGATTTCATCTTCTATTTTGGGCCTGCGCATGGATTTAAACGATCCGGATCATTGTCGAAGCAAGCCAACACCGCAGCCGATAACAGCGGTATAACATCATGGTAATACGGTTTTTAAGTTTACTGTGATTAAAGCTGTTGGCGACTGAGTACCACCTCCCGCCGGCAGCTTTCCTTATTAATAATAGTTGATAATGTTTCGCATCGACGCCGCTGTCGAGGACAGCCTCGTCGGCTTCGTATTCGTGAATGGCCCGCAGTTCGCGGCGAAGCAGCCACATCGCGGGATTGAACCACTGGAGGCAGCCCGCGAGATCGGTGAGCAGCAGATCGACTGAATGGCGCAAACGCAGATGAGCCTTTTCGTGCAGGACGATCGCGTCGCCGTTTTCGGCCAAATCCTTCTCTGACAATACGATATAACGATACCAGCTGAAAGGCGTCACCGAGCGGCCGATACGCACCAGCACCGTTCCGTCGGCCAGACGTTCACGACGTCCCCGGCGGATCATGCGGATCACGCCGAAAACCGATCCGAACGTCCAGAGCAGCGTCGCCCCCGCTCCGGTCAGAAAAACAAGGGCCGCGGCCTTATCCCACGGAAACGGTTCGGGCTGCGGTTCGGCAGGCGCCTCGAAGAGCTGCTCCGCAGCCGGCATCTCCGGTGCGGCAGGCAGTTCACGGTAGATCGTAATGACGCAGAACGGCAGTATAAACGACAGCACCATAGCCGCCAGCACCACGATACGGTTCAGGCGGTGGAAGGTCTCGCGGCTCAGCAGCAGTTTGAAAAAGAGGTAAAACACCGCCAGACAGGCGCCGACCTTCAGGCTGTAGATCATCAGGGCGTACATGGCTACCGGCGGTTTTGATTTTCGATGCGGTCGATCAGCTCTCGAAGGTCCTCGACCGAAATCTTCTCCTCCTCGACCAGCGCGGAAACCGCCCCAAGATAGGAATTCTCGAAATACTTGCTGATGACACCGCCAAGCGTGCGGCGGGAAAACTCCTCTTCGGTCACCACCGGATAATACTGATAGGTGCTTCCGAAGGTCTTGTGACCGACATAGCCCTTGGCTTCGAGAGCGCGGACCATCGTCGAGAGCGTATTGAAATGGGGTTTAGGCTCGGCGGCCAGCGCGACCAGTTCCCGCACGAACAGCGGGCCGTGTTCCCAGAAACAGCGCATCAGTTCCTCTTCCCTGCGTGTCAGTTTTTCCATAGCGTCGGTTGTTTTTAAAACCGGGCAAACGAGTATATCCCGGTGTCCGCCAGCAAAGGTAACTAAAAAAAATTCACATCCAACTATTTTACATAGTTTTTAAACTAAAAAATATAGTTTACATCTGACAAACAGAAATTCAATCCCCAAATTCGTCGCAAACAATACCCGACAGACCGATCCGCCCCACCGGGAACTGCACAAAAAATCCCCGGCCTTTCGGGCCGGGGCATATATGGTGCAGAACACCGGAGGACTAGTCCTCGTCGCGGTACATGTTCTCCACGTAAATGGCGTGCTGCTTCGCCACGCGCTTCGCGATCGAAGGCTTGGTGAAGTACTGGCGGCGGCGCAACTCCTTCAGGACGCCCGTGCGCTCGTATTTACGTTTGAACTTCTTCAGGGCGCGCTCGATGTTTTCGCCCTCTTTTACCGGCATGATAATCATAATATTCTACTTTTTATTGTTTTTTTAATTCTTTCGTTTACTTAAAATCCTCCGGGACGCATATCTTCCGATACCTTTTCCCTTGCAATGTCGCTTCGTCTACTCGTCGTCAGGTCCGCTTCGGGCGCCGAACCGCAGATAGGGAACCAGCCGTGCTGCCTCCTCGCGGGTCATTATGTCGTCTTCGATCAATTCCTCAGCGGTACTCCAACCTCCTTTCAACTGTCTTCGTTTAAGTAATTTCCGAAGGGTCTGCGGCGGAATGTACGGATGCCGGCCCAACTCTTTCGGGGTTGCAAAGTTAATATCAATTTTCCGAATTTCACAACTATCGCAGTAAATTTGTTTCAAAATTTTCTCATAATTGCGTTCCGTGACTCCCGGAACCTCTGCGAGTTGCTCCGCACGGAGGAATCCGCCGAGCCGGTCGCGGTAGCCGATAATCGAGACGACTGTCTTCTCGCCGATGCCCGCCACGTTCCTCAGCGCGGCAGAATCGGCCGTGTTGATCTCGACGGGAACGTCGATCGGTTCCGCTTTGCGTTCGGGGAAGATGACGTAAGGTTCGAGCGCCGATGCAACCGAATCGCTCACCACATAGCACGCCCGCAGCTCCTCCATGTCGTAAATGCCGCTCAGGTCGCGCCATCGGACAAAGGCTTCGGCCTGCCGTTTCGACAATGCGCCGATGGCCCGCAGGTAACGCGCGCTCACCGTGTCGATGCGGAACGGCGCGGGCGGCATCGGCTCGGAGACGACGCGCCCCGTGCGGTACTCCTGCGGAGCGATGGCATACTTGCGCCCGATGCGTATGTAGGGTTCCAGCCGGTAAAAGAGCGAATCGCTGATGCCGTAACAGAGCGTCACATCTTCGGGAATACGGAAAATCTTGCCTGCGGCGCGGTATTTCAGCAGGCTCACGGCTTCGTGTTTCGTAAGCCCCAGCCGCCGCAGGCCGTCGTAATCCACGGTGTTCGGATCGAACGGCCGCATGACGACCGTATCGGCCCGCTCCTCCATTTCGGCTTCAGCCCGCAGGGCCGCCGCGGGATCGGCTTTCGGACGCACGAGGAGGAGGCCCAGCACCAGCAGTCCGGCCAGCGGCAGAAAAACCGCCACGGCCCGAATCTCACGTTCTGTAAAAAACTTTCCCATATGCAGAGACTATTTACATACCCTCCGGCAAAGGCCGGAACCTACCACTGCGCACCGCCGGAGAGCAGCAGGCGGCGGTAACGCCGCGAGGGCGATTCCACGAAAGCGCCCAGCCCGTACTCCGTCCAGCGGCGGTCGACCAGTCCGACGGTCGCTTCCGACGCCGTCACGACGTTGGGAAACCGCGCAGGATTGCCGCCCTTGCCGGGACGTTTGCTCCGCGCGTCGATCACGAGCGTCGCGCCCTCCGTCCGCACGTCGCGCCGCGGATCGGTATTGGCCGCCGCGAGCCACAACAGCTCTTCGGGCGTCAATTCCGCCGCCGCCGGGTCGAACAGCACGAAATATCGCACCCCCTCAGGGGTTCGAACCCCGGCCCCCGGTTCAGCGAAGGCAAGCGCCGCGCCCCACTTTTCGAGCAGATCGGTGCGGCAGCCCTCCGGCAGCCGCGGCGCGGATTGCGCAGAAGACGCCGAGTCCGGCGCAGGGCCGGCCGCCGTGGCGTCTATTGCAATTTTACCGCCGAAGCCGGGCGTCGCCGTGGCATGGTCCAGCACATCGAGGATTCCCTCGCTGCGAACGAGGTCGCGCACGGGATCGATCCGCCGCAACAGCCGCGCCAGCGCATCGGAATCGCGCACGTCGGTCCCCGACGGCACGACGAGCAGGTATTTGTTGAACATCATCTGTCCCGCGCCCCACAACGACTGGGCGACTTTCACGGCCTGCCCCTCATAGCGGCGGTCGATCGAAACGACGGCGACGTTGTGGGCCGTACCGGCTTCGGGCATCGTCAGGTCGCGGACTTCGGGCTGCAGGGCCATACGGATCGGAGCGAGGAAGATCCGCTCCGTCGCGCGGGCGATCCACGCGTCCTCCTGCGGCGGAATGCCGACAACCGTAGCCGGATAAACCGCATCGCGGCGGCGGGTCAGGGCCGTGATATGGAAAAGCGGATAGCGGTCTTCGAGCGAATAGAAGCCCGTATGGTCGCCGAAAGGCCCCTCGACCGCCTTCTCTTCGGCCGGATCGACATAGCCCTCGATCACGAAGTCGCAGTCGGCCGGGACATATATATCGTTGGTAACGCACTTCACCAACTTCACCGGACGGCGGCGCAGGAACCCGGCCAGCAGGTATTCGTCCATGTTGTCGGGCATCGGAGCCGTCGCGGCGTAGGTATAGGCGGGATCGCCGCCCAGCGCGACCGAAACGGGCATCCGACGGCCCAGACGCTTGTAAGCGTCGTAATGGCGCGCTCCGGTCTTGTGGACATGCCAGTGCATGCCCGCGCTGGTCGCTCTCGTACTAAGGACAGCTCTCAAATATCCTCCGCCCGCGCCGGATAGGGACCGGAACTGTCTCACGGACGTTCTGAACCCAGCGTCAGTGCCTGCTTGCGCCGGCGAACAGCCCAACCCTTTGGGACTGCTACAGCCCCAGTGACAGCCGACATCGAAAGCCAAAACCAATTGTTGATGTGGAACTCTTGGGAGTGATAAGCCTGTTATCCCCAGGCTTTATCCGCTGTTGAGCGATGGCAACTCCACTTTATGCCACCGATCACTAAGTCCAGCCTCACCTGCTCCACCTGTCGGTGTCGCAGTCAAGCCTCCCTTTTCTGCCTTTGCACCTTTAAATGGTTTCCTGACCATTCTGAGGGAACCTTTGAGCGCCTCCTGATACCCCTTTCGGAGGCGACCGCCCCAGTCAAACTCCCCTGTCTGGCATTGTCCCATCACCGGATCACGGTGCAGGTTAGAAACCCAGTACCACAAGGGTGGTATCCCAACATGACCTGACAAACTGGCGTCCTGTCCTTTCTAGTCTCCCCACCTATCCTGCATAAGCTATAAGTTGTCCGGCATCGTTATCGATAGCTTTGTATTCTCCGCGATTGGTGCTTGGCATTGGACGGATGGGGAAGGCTCCGCACCTGCAGGTACATATGAGACGCGACTTTTGGATGAATACAATCGCCTTTCCTTGCAAGGCGCGGCGCCGTTTGCGCTATTTAGCCCAGGTAGCCAGCAGGCTATCGATACAGCCAAAAGTTATGAGTGCCTCGGAAAGGTGCTTCGCCAAATGGCGTACTAGGAGGTTGTTTTGGATAGATTGGATTTTAGGGAGCGGCTACGCGGACAAGATTGAGAATCTTATGGCAAGCTGTCGTACACCTATCAGACGCAACAGGAAGCGGCGACTCTGAAGCGTACGACGGCCAATCGTATCTCCATCAGCCAGATAATTCTAACTGCGGTTTCAACTTGTGGAGTAATTAGCGTCATTATAGGTCAAACTGGGACTGGAGTCGGGGCTGTCGTCGCTTCCATTACCTCAGCCTTATCGCTTGGGTTAAATCTGTATACCCGCGGATCTAAACTGCCCGAGGAAGCTGAGGAACACGTGCGTTGTGCTAATCGACTCTGGGTTGTTCTTCAGGGCTATGAGTCGTTGCTTACGGATTTTGATGATCTTGAAGTTGAAGAAATACGTAGATGCCGCGACTCGCTCGTTGATAAGCAAGCCGAAATATACGCAGAAGCGCCAAGGACGAGCGACAGGGCGTACGAGAGGGCCCGCGACAGGCTTAAGAACGGACACCAGTCATTTGAACCGGAAGAGATTGACAAGTTGCTGCCGTCGGGCTTGCGTAGCCATGCCTGTGAGGAATAGTGTGTTTCCTGCTGGGTTGTTAGGGCTGGGGTGTTTCCCAGCCCGTTTGATAGACGATCTTGTTGGTGCGTTAGTGTGAGATGACTTTACTGGCTTACCGACGGTGGGGTGCAAGGAGTTTGATATGGATCTCGATAAGGTTAATGAGGAATTGCCACTATACCGGTGCTTGAAAAAGGCATATGACGACCTTGTTCATCCCTCTGCGGAGTCGATAGGAAAAACGGTTAGCCTGGTTCCACGGACTGTTGCCATTTGGCTTTCCTCGTGGAATCGCTGGGTTGTTAAGAGAGGAAAGCATCAAGCTGGCTATCGATGCTATAGAGTCTCGTGTTGATAAGATTCCCGAGGAGCATCTTACCGAACCTCCGGCGCATATCGCAGTTCCAGCAATTCAACAACTCGCATATTGCTATGACAGCGAGGAATTACGAGGGATGTATGCGAATCTGTTACTTTCCTCGATGGATGATCGGACGGCAGAGTACGTCCACCCCAGTTTTTGTTCAGCTACTTAAGGAGATTAGTCCCGACGAGGGGCTAAGTTACTGAGTACGTTGACTGGCTCTGATGATGCTGAACACGCGTCTATTCCGCTCGTTGACTTAAGAATTGTCAGCGCAGACGAGCTAGTTGCAATTAAATGGACGCTAATCGTAGAAGGCTATAACGAGTGCTGTAAGGGTGTTTGCGAGTACCCTGATCAATCGCTGGTGTATCTGGGAAACCTGGATCGACTTGGCATCCTCAAGCGTTGTGATTACTATGCTGATGATGTTAAAGCTACGCTTGAAAGGTTCGAATCAAGCGAGGCTATCCAAAATGCGAAGGCGAAGGTTGAGCTCGAAGATGACAAGAAATTCGTTTTCCATCGCTGGAGCTACCAGGTAACCGATTTTTGGGGCCAACTTTTTATTAAAACGTGTGTTTCGTGAAATGAGTTTGGTTGGAATGTGTTCGGGCAAGAAGGAAGCCTTCGGTATTCGAATTAATTAAGGCGTTTATTGCTTGCGTTGTGGTGCTCTCTGTATTTTTGCTAATAGTCATTCAGATTGCGTTTTCAATTGATACACCAGTTCCATGGCTGCATCCGTATGGGACGCTAACGGCCTGCTTGGGTATCTTGGCGCGTTAGTGGGCTCAATTTCGGCGGTCGCGGTGCTGTATTTCTCGCTGCTAGCTGGTAGAGAAGACCGGAATCATTCTGATGTGATGAACGTTTCTCCCTTGTATTGCCTTTAACCCGTTTGTCGGAAAAGCAACTATGTATGTCGAAGAACGGTTTCGCTCACGGTGTGTTTACCGAGGCTGATCCCAGGGACGATGAATACAAATCGGGGTGCTTTGGACTGCGTTGATCGTCTGCTGATTGATGGCGGAGCCCCAGCTATTCCTTGCGGACGAGAGTCCTGTGGACGAGCATGCCGCTAATCGTTATGCAATATCCAGTGTGGGAGCTGGGCCTGCGGTTAATGTGAGGGGTTGGAATTGCGAATAGAAATGAGTGGGCCCATTTTGAAAAACTCCGCGGGTCGCCTGGTGCCAGACTCGACAGCTTCCAGTGGGAGGGGAGAGTGAGCTGGTTATCTATTTTGGTGGTGAAGCAAAGCCGGTGATGGAGGCCGGCTATCGCATCCTCGTCACGCACTCGGTATCTCCATCCAATTTGTTTTCTTATATCATCTGTAATGTCTTCAACACTATTATAACTTATTGGCTACTGTCTGACCAGCCTCACGAAATCCTTTTGCAAGAAGTGCTGTCTTTGCTATATCCTTATCCGTTGTCTTGATTGCACCTCTTACATTCTCTCTGATATCAAGAAGTCTTTTCTTAATTCCTAAGAACTCAGACACCCTGTATAATGCAGATCTTCCCTTTTCTTTTTGCCTCATCAACTATGCTCTTTGCTATAGATTTGACCTGTGTTTTCACTTCCAATACCTGTAACTTTATCTGCTCACATCTGGTGGCATTAAGTCGCTCCTGTGCTTCCGACAATGCCTTTTTTTTAGCATTATTGACAAGCGTATCTTCCTGCATTTCTTTGATCTGGTTCTGCATGTTAGTAAGTTCTTCCGTCATGGAATCAATCTTTTTTCTCCAGTCCATCCACATAGCTGCATATCTCAAATACATCGTTTGCCTGCTCTTTCATGGCATTCTTCTTTAACAATTCGAGAAGTTCTCTTATGACCTCCTCATTGGTAAGTGTTTTTCCTGCTTCCATATCCATTCTGTTTCCTCCATTCTGTAAATGGGGCAGCCTTGACCGCCCCTGTAACTTGATTACTAATTATCGAAAGGGTGTTGCCTCTTTATCCTTCTCTTTATCGGGATTACCTTAATTGAATACTTCATATGCTATTCCTCGCTTTCTTTTTGTTCTTTTGTTTTGCTTTGGTATGATAAGCTCACACCAAAGCTGTTCTATCTGTTCACAAGACAATCTGCCATTAAGCCAGTTGCCAAGTGTAACAACCATTCCATAAGGTCTCCCGGCTGTAACTCATCAAAGGAGACAGTCTTTCCGGCTTCATCCAGTCCCTGTGCCTCCGCTGCCGCTGTGGTTGCACCGCCATAACTAATATCCACGCCTGCATCTTTCCATGAGTAATATGCAAGAGAACTGCAATCATAATAATTGCCGGAATCTCTCATATCCTGACTGTATGGAAAACCAACTCTGTGAAGTGCGTATGAGCAGACTTTTTTCTGCCTGCTGTCAGTGATTCCACTAAGAATAGCATTGATTTCATCCTCTGTCATGGAACTTACTCCCGGACTGCCGCCTCCACCACCGCTTCCGCTGCCAGCGTACCCAAGCTGTCCCATAAAGTCAGCACTCATAATCTGCTCAAGCATTTCCACCTGGTTAGCGTCAAATCCATACACCGAAATCATATCCCGATAAGATTTGAGTGTGACATTCACATACAGAACCGACTTCGTGACAGTAGTTACATTACCGTCTGCATCTGTTTCTTCCACATCCTTTGTTCCTGCGCTTGTGGTGTATGAACACATATCATTTACTACTGCCTGCAGCCAGCCTTTTGAAATGTCATTCATGACTGTTGCAGTATCTCCGATACCATGCTTGACCATATAGACTGCCATGATGTCATAGTAATTGCTTGGGTTTTCTTCCATACCTTCATAATCCACATATACAAGCTCTCCAAGGTCATATCCGGTATGCTCATTCACTTTCGTATTCACATCCCGGTTAAACTCCTGCACATAGGCACTCGTTACTGTCTGCACGGTATCTCCTGATTCAAGTGGTGGCAGGAATAAAGCAAATGGAGAATTGTAAAGGATTGCTATCACCGCTATAACCGGAACCGCAATCATGGCAACTACAAGAACAAGTAATAAAAGCACCAATCCGACAATCGGTGCAGCTGTCTTTACCCAGGTAATCGCTTTTCGCACAATCAGATCCTTTACCAGCTTTGCCACGCTGTCCGTCTGATTCTCCTGTGCTTTCATCTTATCCAGAAAGAACTTTTATCTTCCTGCTCCGGTTGGTCATCTTTTCATCCTTGACCTCTATGGACACACCTGCCGCATATCCGGCTGCCATGCCGATTGCCGTGCCTACTCCCGGTGCAACCGCTGTTCCTGCCGCCGTAGCAGCTGCCTTTGTAGCAGTTTTCGTTGCAACCTTGGCAGTAGTCTTTGCTGTTTCTTTTGCCGTCTCTTTAGCTACAGTCTTGGCAGTATCTTTGGCAGCTTTCTTTGCTGTCCTTTTTGCCAGCTTCTTTCCTGCCTCTACCTTTTTGATACGCTTCTTTGCCTCGGCTGCCGCCTTTTTCCTGAAAAGTGCTGCGCCCTTAGAAGCAGTTCCGGTAACAGGGCGGCTTGCTTCATATGCAAGATATGCTGCCTGCGATACCTCCTGACCGCCTTCCACCTGATCTGTTACTGCCCCGGCTGCAAGTGCACTGGTTCTTCCTGCAATATGTGAAGATTGGTGTTCTTGGTCTTGATGGAAGTGTTTGATTCCTTAAGGTTTTGCTTGAATCTTGATAATCCCTTATTCTTCGGCTTCGACTGATGAATGGTACTCTTGCGATAGGACTTCTTTTTATCCGTATCAGATACCTTTGCACCGATAGTCTTAGGACCTCTCTCTACTGTATAGATGTTGCTGCCCTTAATCTTGGCTCCCTTTCGGTTCGTGGGCATGAATCTTGGCTTTCTCCTTGGTGTGAATGACCATCGGTTTGTCATCAACCTTTCTAATTTTCAATTTTCTCACCTCCTACTTTGAAAAATAAAATAAGCCGCTAGGGAGCAAAATTACTCCTTAACGGCTATGTAAAATCATTCAATATTCAATTATTAAAAGCAACATGAAACTGAAATTTCACGCAGACTATTCCTATACCGTAATGTCTATTCTGACCGATGATTTCTTCTCACCAAAATGCTTTATTTCGATATCCTTCATTTCCTCTATAATAACATCTTTTTTCAATTTGGTGAACATCACTTAATTGTAAATCTCGCTTTCGAATCATTTACTATTTTTGTTGCCTCATCTACTGAAACAGTTGTATCTGATGTTAACTGTTCAGACATTTCAGTATCGTTTGAATCCTCTGCAACCTGCCCCTTTTCTATAGATGTCTCTACAATTTCCTCTTCTGTTGGCAAATCCCTATATTCTGTACTTTTTTTACAAATCTTGTGAATGACTCTACAGCTCTAAAAGTATTTCCCATGATACGTTGAGCTTCCTTAAGCTTTTCACTCTTTGGAATATTTGGATTATTCACGATACTTTTTAGTTCTGCCAAATTTCCATTCATCTCATTTACTTGAAGCCTTTGAGCCTCTTCTTTTTTTTGTCTTACATCTCTCCAACCTACGCTCATAAGCTTCTTGTTCCATTCTTGCCGCTTTATATTCCATATAGGCTTTAGGGTCTTTCTGACGAATAGCATCTTCTTCTGAAGCTGTTAAATTCTTGACCGCTTGCAATCTTGTTATAAATCTGACTATATGCAGAACTTTCTTTGTCTCGCTCAAGTTGCTCTCGGAAATGCTGAATCAGGCTTTCTTCCTGACTTGTTACAGTCATACCCTCTTGCTTCTTTACAACATCCCCGGTAGCCTTCTTTTTTTGCTCCCAATCATTTACTAACTGCATCTGATTCACAGCGTTTCGTATTGTACCTGCAATCATAGCACACCTCCAATTCCCGGTTAATGCTACGATTAAATAGTGATATCAAACTTCATACCCCCTGTGTTGCCTTTTCTTCTGTTATCTTACTCCAATCCAGTTCAGAAATCTTTTCAAGTAATTCTTCTTTTGAATTTGCCTGAATTGTAGTCCGCTTAACAGTTACATCCTTCTTTTTTCCTGCTTTTTTCTCCTCTGCACGTTTTTCCTTTAATTCTTCAAGCCGTTCTTTCTGCTTTTTTCTGTAATCTTCTCCAAATCAGCAAAAAGTGTCATCTTTCCATCATCATCAAAGGACATAGTTAACTTATTTAATACAGTTCCACTATTGTCTGTCGTTCCCCAAGCACGTTCAAACCCAAACTGTTCATTGATTTTATCTGACATCTCAACTGCAGTTTTTACCGTAGACAATTTTTTCCCGTGCATATTTCTCATCGGATGCCATTCTTTCAAGTTCAGCACTTGAAAAAACAACTGTAAATTCCTTATCGCTTTGGTCTACTAATCCTCTGAAATCATCGCCTTTATCAGCAATAATAAAATCGAAATCCGCATTATCCTTACGCAATGTTTCCAGATATTTCTGTGCCTTAGAAGATAACTTATCTTCGCTGGATTTTATTTTCTGTGCATTGGGCTGCACATCTTTTGCTTTCTCTGTGTTATTTTGCTTACTAACAGTATTGCTCTTATAATAATCTGTTACCTGTGTTAAATTAGCTGCTCTAATCATGGTATCATCCTCCTTGAAAATTGATACAGAAATCCGTTTTCTATATCTGTAATATCGGCACTTTATATCCAAAAGTTAATAGTGCGTAAAATTCAAATTTTCTTTTTCCCTAATAATTACAAATATTCTTTGAAATTGCTTCCACACCATACATTTCCATAAATGCATCCAGGTCCGCTGCATCCCCAATCAACATATTCTCGTCAAAGTGTACGATAAGCATATCTTAAAATCCAGCCACATGTTCTCCGGTACAAATGATACATTTTAGAACTGCTTCCTTATTTATTTTTCATATCGAATCTTATATGCTTTTTCTTCTTAAAAATAGGGAATATCTAATTTATTATCATCAAGGTCGGACATTCATCCGACCTCTTGATTATACTATAGATTCTATAAAAATTCATCTGTTATCACTGCAGCATTGCTTTTTTTTTTTCTTCTGTTCCGCAATCTTCTCATGAATGTTGGTATTATACAGCCTGTACAAATCCGTATCCTTGCTGATCTGATTATCAAAGGGAATTACTACCGAACCACACTTAATAAGTCCCATTCCAGAGGCGGTATTAGTTACGAACCGAAGCTGTGCCTCTGATACCCCGATAACCTCCGCCATCTTTACCCTGCTTATCAAACACTCCCCCGCATACTTGCAAATCTTGTCACTCCATTTTTATCATTTCCTTTGAAAACAACATTGTGATAATGCCTGCTCTCATAAATCAGTCCTTCTTTTAAAAACAAATCTATGACTGCTCTGCTGATTCCTCTCTCCTGATTCAGATAGGAAATAAGATAGGAATTATCTCCTGCCCGTTCTGGTAGGACAAATTGCTTTCTCTCTTCTGTCTGCTTCTGCGATACCTGATGAACAAGTGGCTGCTTTACAGGATTCTCGATTCTTCTGTATCCTGCAAAATCTAAAAAGCCAGAACACAGCCTCTTTTACACTCATTCCACAAAATACCCGTAAGAAATCTATCTGTGAACCGCCATTGTTGCCTTTGTCAAACTGCCTTGACCATCTGTACCACCAATGTCTTCTGTTATAGATACGGATGGAATCCATCTCCTTTAAAGTGTGGTATTTGCCAATCCTCTTTACTGTATACCCAAGGCTTTCAGCAACTGCACACAGATCAACACGCTTTGCTATGGCAAGCTCTTCATCCGTAAATCTTCCATCCATGTTTTCACCTTGCCTTTCCCTGCTCTGCTACAAGCGGTGACTTGATATCAAGTGTCCGGTAATCTGTGCTCAGGGTAATCTTAGGATTATCAATCATGCCTTTTTCCCTGAAACTGAAAAATTCACGATTGTCTCCACCGACTATGATATGGTCAATAAGCGGTATTCCCATCAGTTCACACAGCTTGTTCATGCGGTCTGTCATCATGGTATCAGCCTTACTTGGAAATACGTTCCCGGATGGGTGACAATGGATTAACATCATGCTTGCCGCATTGCTTAGGATACTTGATTTAAACAGCTCTCTCGGATGTGCCATTGCCTCATTTAAAGAACCAACACTTTGCAAAATGCACATTGATAGGTTTTAAATCTGACCTTAGATTGACCACACACACTACTTCCCTGTCAAACTGGCACATACAGTCTCCCATGACAGCAGCTATATCCGCCGGATTATTAAAGGTGTGCTCATCTATATATTTGTCCAGTCGTTTCCC
>VOFJ01003135.1_pt1 | contig 14136 bp, 17 predicted proteins | sample 5384081 | NCBI WGS metagenome assembly VOFJ01 (sample SAMN12384729, study PRJNA508395) | human gut metagenome | isolation source: healthy gut I | host: Homo sapiens
AATTTGTTCTATTGTATCATACCAGAATCGGCCCGCAATTGCAATCTGCATTCCTTTGGAAAAGGCACAGAAAAAGCGGCAGACAGTCGTGTCTGCCGCTTGGGGTCACTGCATCAGTTTTGCGGGGTCAAGATAACTGTCGTCCTGCTTCACTTCCAGGTGGATATGGCTTTCCTCTGCGCATTCACAGCTGACGCTGCCCACTTTGCCCAATGTCTGCCCGGCACTGACCGTCTCGCCCTCCTTCACCGCCGGGCTGGCCACCCCGCAGAGCCGCCAGACACGGCCCGCACTGTCCTTGATCGCCACAGTGGGGCCCCAGCTGCCATCGGAACCTGCCAGCACCACCGTGCCCGCCGTGGGGCTTTGGACGGCAGCATCCTTTGCGCAGGCATAGTCGATGCCGTTGTGGGTGCGCCAGTCGCCCAGGGTCTTGTTGTACACCAGCTCATCGCCGCTGTATCCATTGAGCACCCTGCCAGAGACCGGCTGCGTGGGCTGGAAGCAGGCGCTGCCGAACTGCTGGCAGGCGAGGATGCACCTTGCAGCGCGGATGGTTCGCGCACCGAGCCAGAGCCAGCCTGCGGCGCAGAGGAGGCCGAAGATGCACTCCGCGATGCCGAGGAGGCCGCCTTGGGCACATTGCTTACACTGTTTGCGGCGGGTTCGGTCGGCCATTCCCATGTTGTTTCGTCCTCCTGTGGCGTGGTGGTGGAAAGCCCCTCATCGATGCCGGGGGCCGTGGATGTGCTGTCCGGTGTCTTCAGGCCAGAAAGGTTCTTGTCCAGCTCGTCGCGCACGGTGCGCACCGCCCAGACCCCCGCCGCCGCCGCCGCCACCAAGCACGCCAGCAGCGCCAGCACAAACCCTTTGTCCCGCAGAAATTTTCGGAATTGTTCCATGTTCGTTACTCCAATCCGTCATGGTTTCGCTTGATTTTCTGATTGCAGTATGCGATTCCGGAACCGGGTTTATACACATTTTATAAAAAGAAAACCCTCTCCGTCAAAGCCTGAGGCCTTGATGGAGAGGGCTGAAATACACAGATCAGCTGCGGCGGCGGTTGTTGCCCATCAGGCGGACAACATACAGGAAAATGTTGATGAAATCCAGATACAGGGTCAGCGCGCCATAGATGGAAGCCTTTTCGGCCATCTCAGCATCAGCGGAGTAGTAGCTGTACATCTGCTGCAGCTTCTGGGTATCGTAGGCGGTCAGCAGCATGAACACCACCAGGCCGATGCCGCAGTAGAGCACCGAGCTGCCAAAGCCGAAGCCAAACAGCATCCCGATCAGGCTGGTAACGATCAGGGCTACCAGACCCATCATCAGGCGGGGGCCCCAGCCGGTGAGGTCTTTATGGGTGGTGGTGCCGTAGACGGCCATCAGACCAAAGTAAAGGGACGTTGCCAGCAGCGCCATGATCAGGGTGCTTGCCGAGAAAACAAGGAAATAATAGCTCAGCACCATGCCGTTGAGCAGTGCATACCCGAAGAACGTGGCCCGGGCCGCGTCCACTGACATGTTCTGTACCCGGGAGCTCAGCACAAATACCAATGCCAGCTCCGCAATGGTGAGTACAAGATACAGCGAATCGACCAGATAGATCAGCGAGGTCGTCGCGGTGATATAGGCCATTGCGAAGGTGATGAGCAGCCCGCACGCCATCCAGCGGTAGGTGCGGGTCATATAGTCCGATGCGCTCATCGAAGGCTCCGCATAGCCGCGGTCATAATTTCTGTAATCCATTGTGGAACTCCTCCAGTCTTTTTGCCGGGGCGGGCATTCTGCCTTGCTCCGGTCTACGTTTTATAGTATACTGCATAGAAATGAACGTTTCGTGAAAAAGGCTGTGATATTGTATGTCTCTTGGACTTTATCTGCATATTCCCTACTGTTTTTCCAAATGCCGGTACTGTGATTTCTATTCTGCCCCCGGCCAGCGCGGCGTGCCCACCCAGTATGTGGATGCCCTTCTGCGGGAGCTTGCCCGCTTTGCGCCGGAAGCGCCTCTTCACCCGGACACGATCTATTTTGGCGGCGGCACCCCCAGCCTGCTCTCCCCTGCCGATGCCGCCCGGCTCATTGCGGCGGCAGCTCCGGCACCCGGGGCAGAGATCACGCTGGAGGCCAACCCCGAGACCGTGACCGAGCAGACCCTGTACGGTTTCCGGGAAGCTGGCGTGAACCGCATCTCCTTCGGGGTCCAGTCGGCCCGGGACAGCCAGCTCAAAACGCTGGGCCGCCCCCACACCGCCCGGCAGGCCCGGGCGGCGTTTGCGGCGGCCCAGCGGGCAGGCTTTACCAACATCAGCGGCGACATCATGCTGGCACTGCCCCACTATACGCAGGCCGAGTTCGACGAGACGCTGGAGCTCATTGCGGAGGGCGGGGCAACGCACGTCTCCGCTTACCTCTTAAAGATCGAGCCGGATTCCGCCTTTGGCAGGCACCCGCCCGAAGGTCTGCCCTCCCCTGACGAAGCAGCAGACTTTTACCTCTACGCCGTGGAGCACCTGGAGCACCACGGATACCGGCAGTATGAGATCTCCAACTTTGCAAAGCCCGGCTATGAGGGCAGGCACAACCTGATTTACTGGGACTGCGGCGACTATCTGGGCCTTGGCCCGGCGGCCCATTCCTGCATGGGCGGCAGACGATTCTATTATCCCGCCGACACCGAGGCCTTCCTGAACGACAAAGCAGCCCCCGTTATGGACGGAGGCTGCGGCGCAGAGGACTATCTCATTTTACAGCTGCGGCTGCGCAAGGGGCTGGATCTTGCCGCCTATAAGGCCCGCTACGGGAAGGAGTTTTCCACCGCCCAGCTCGCCTTTGTGAAGAACTGTGTGAAGTCCGGCTATGCCGCCTTCGATGGCAGCACCCTTGCCCTCACCCCCCCGCCGGTCTCATTGTGCAGAACAGCATTCTGGCGGAGCTGCTGTGACTTTTGCTTGACAATTTACGTTGAAACGTATATACTGAAATTACAAAAGGTGCTGCCCTCCAAACGGCTAGCTCCTTACGTTACTCGTATCAAAAAAAAAGATTGACCGATTTGCTTGGGGAAGCATAGATGGCGGTCAGTCTTTTTTTTGTTTTTATATCTTTTGTCGTCATGGCTGATTTTCCATGTGATGTCAAAAACACCATATGCTACGCTGGAAACAAATGTCAACAGCAGCAGCACTTCTGACAAAGTCATGCGCATTCCTCCTTTCGCCGAAGCGTCGGGATTGTGCGCTCAAAAAAGCCGCCCTCCCGATGCCTGTTTACCAGTAAGTAAAACCTTTGCGGTTCGGTAAGGAGCGTTCAGCCGCCTACGTTTAAGGCAACACCTGATGACAGCTTAAAAGCTGTATTTTTAGGATATCATATTTTCTGACAAAATACAATCACTTACGTCAGGTCAATGACCCTCCACCCCAGCTCCCGGATGGCTTCCCGGTCATGGGTGGCCAACAGAACACAGCCGTTCGCCACGGCGCTCTTTCAGGAGCGCTGCGGCTTTTTTCATGGTCTCCGGGTCCATGCCGGTGAAGGGCTCGTCCAGCAGCAGGGTATCGCACCCGGCCCAGAGGGCGCGGAGCAGCGCCGCACGGCGCTTCTGCCCGCCGGAAAGCTTCCGGGCAGGCAGGGCAAGCGCCTGCTCATCATATCCAAATCGTTGAAAATCCGACACGATTTGCGTTTTGTATTGTGTTTTCCCCTCCGGAAGCACCAGTTCCACGTTCTGCACGGCGGTCAGCTGCGGGCAGAGCCGATCCTCCTGAAAGACAGCACCGACCCGGCCCACGCCCTGCACCGTGCCCGAATCCGGCACTTCCAGCCCCATCAGGATGCGGAGCAGGGTGGTCTTGCCCCAGCCGCTGGGTGCCCAGAGAACGGCAGGCTCCGCAAGGGTAAGATCCAGATTCTCAAAGAGCTTTTTTTCTCCAAAGCGTTTTGTTAATCCGCAAATTTCCAGTTTGTTAATCATTTTTTGTCACATCCTCTCCCAACACGCGGGCCACCGCCTTGTCCAGCAGGGCCAGAAACAGCTTCTCAAAGCCTGCGCTCAGCAGGATGATGACAAACGTCCAGGCGAACAGCTCCCCGGTAGAGAGCGTGATCTTTGCCCGGTAGAGGGCATCTCCGATGCTGCCATCGGGCAGGCCGATGACCTCCGCCGCCACACCGCTCTTCCAGCAGATGCCCAGCGCCACGCTGCACCCCTGCCGGAAGGCCGGCAGGATGGCGGGCAGCCAGATGGCTTTGACCCGCCGGGCCAGCGGCAGGTGGAACACCTGTGCCATTTCCAGCAGCTGCACGTCCGCGCTCTCGATGCCGGTACGCACAGCACTGTACAGCACGGGCAGCACCATCAGAAAGCTGATGAGGACGGACAGCGACGACCCGCTGACCCACACCAGCGCCAGAATGATGAAGCTGGCCACCGGCGTGGCCTTGACCAGCTGGATGACTGGGGCCAGCAGCGTGTCCACCCAGGCCCAGCGCTCGGCGGCGGCCAGCACCACGCTGCGACACCAGGCCCCCGCAAAACCCAGCAGGATATGCCCGGCGCTGAACCCCACCCGCTGCCAGAAATCGGCCTGCGGCAGCAGCTCCATCAGGGTGCCCGCCGCCTGAATGGGTGATACCAGAAAGACCTCCTGCCCGATGGCCATGGCCGCCAGCTGCCACACCACCAGCCAGAACACAACAGCTGCCCCTGTACAGCAGCCTTTTTTTTCGTTTTTTTCATGAACTTTCCCGTTCTCCTCTCTTTTCCCTTTTTAAGATAAGATAACACATCATGTGGAAGAATACAATTCTTCACCTTTCTTTTTTCTTGACATGAAGCCAATTTGCTTCTACACTGGAACGTGTTCAACCACTTCACTTTCGAAAAGGGGGCATTTTTATGCAGGACCTGCGCGGCAAAAAAACTGGTGCTCCTCGGTTTTACGCTCTTTTCCATGTTCTTCGGGGCCGGAAACCTGATCTTTCCGCCCCACCTGGTGCGCAAGCCGGGCAAACCTCTGGCACGCCTTTGCGGGGTTCGCCGTCAGCGCCATCGGTCTGCCATCATGGGCGTTGCCGCCGTGGCCAACGCGGGCGGGCTGGACCGGCTGGCCAGCCGGGTCCACCCCAAGTTTGCCCTCGCCTTTGCGATTTTGGTCTATCTCTCCATTGGGCCATGCCTCGCTATCCCCCGCACGGCCAGCACCTCGTTTGAGATGCTGGAGCCGCTGCTGGGCGGCGGCGCGGGCTGCAGTAGGGTATTCCGTCGTCTTCTTCGCGGCGGCCTTCCTCGTGGCGCTCCGGCCCGAAAAGCTCACCGACCGGCTGGGCCATGTCCTCTGCCCGGCCCTCATCGCCCTGATTTTGATCCTTTTCGCGGGCTGTCTGCTCCACCCGGTCGCCGCACAGTACGGCACCCCTGCTGCCGCCTATGCTCAGTTGCCCGCCTTGGAGGGCATTCTTGGCGGCTATCAGACCATGGACACCCTCGCCGGGCTCAATTTCGGGGCCGTCATCATCGCGCTGAACATTCAGGCGCTGGGCATCACCGAGCCGAAAGCCGTCCGGCAGGGCACCATCCGGGCCGGCATCCTAGCGGGCGGGCTGCTGCTGGTCATTTACGCCATGCTGGCCCATGTCGGCGCGCTGACCGGGGCCGCCTATCCCGACTGCGCCACCGGTGCCGAGACCCTGACGGCCCTCGCCAGCGCCCTCTTCGGCCGGGCGGGGCAGGTGCTGCTGGCGGCCATCTTCCTCTTGGCGTGCTTCAATACCTGCGTCGGGCTCATCTCCTGCGTGGGGCAGTATTTCCACACCCTGCTCCCCCGCATTCCCTACCCGGCCATCGCGGGCTTTTTTGCCGCAGCCAGTATGCTCATCTCCAACATCGGCCTTGCGGGCATCATCCGGCTGTCCACCCCGGTGCTCCATGCGCTTTACCCGGTCGCCATCGTGCTGATCGTCCTTTCCTTCCTGCCCGCGCAGTTTCAGAAGCGCCCGGCCTACGTGGGCTGTGTTGCACTGACCGCCGCCCAGAGCGTCCTCGCGGCCCTGCCGCTGACCACCGTGTTTGCCAAACGCCCTGCCGCTGGGGCAGTTCGGCTTCGGCTGGATCGTCCCTGCCCTCGTCGGCCTTGGGATCGGGGTTTTCTGCCGTTAACGAAAAGAAGCGATGCCGCAGGGCATCGCTTTTTTCGTTTGACCCCTCACTTTACGGAAGCGACCAGCCTCTCAAAGGCTTTCTGCACCCGCTTGGCAACGGTAGCCTTGGTGTAGTAGAAGTTTGCCATCCGGCAGCTTGCCGCCCACTGCAGCGGGGGAACCATCATACAGCACCTTGAGGTAGGCGTTGACATCGGCCTTCATCTCGTCCCCCACACGGTAAACGATGTTGCACTGGGGCAGCGCCTTCTGGGCAATGGCCTTTTTGGCCACCACGCCGGTCTCCTCGCAGAGAGCCGCCGTACCGGCAATATCTGTCTGGGCGGCCTTGATGCTCTTCTCGTAATCCCGCAGGAAATTTGCCACGATGTCCGGGTTCTCTTTGGCGTACTCGGTGCGGACAACGGTGACACCGTGATGAGCTGGGTATCACAGACCTTGTTCCACTCCTTCGTCAGGTCGAGGACCACACGGAGCTCGCTGTCCTTCATCCCAGCAGCCGTCACATAGGGCTGGGGCAGCACCGCAATGGCGTCCTTCTTGGTGGCGGCCATCTGGGCGGTTACCTCAGAAGCCTCGCTGTAGTATTCGATCTTCACATCCTTGTCGGGATCCAGTCCATTCTTGGTGAGCAGGTAGCGCAGCACATACTCCGGCGTGGTGCCCTTGCCGGTGGACAGGATGGTGCGGCCCTTGAGCTCGGCAAAGCTGTGGATGCTGTCACCCTTTTCCACCACATACAGCACGCCCAGCGTGTTCACGGCCATCACCTGGATGCCGCCGTTGGTCTTCTGGTAGAGGGTCGCGGCCAGGTTGGCAGGGATGGCAGCCATGTCCAGCTCGCCCTTGATGAGCTTGGGCACGATCTCGTCTGCCGCACCATAGAGCTGCAAGTCGTAGTGCTGGCTGGCCTTGCCGCTGCGCTCCATATCCAGCAGGTTGACAAGCCCCATGGTGGTGGGGCCCTTCAGGCCCGCAATGCGCACGCCGCTTTTTGTTTTGGCGGCAAAAGCCCCGCAGGCCAGCAGGCTGATCATCAGCGCCGCCGACAGCAGCAGGGAGGTCAGTTTTTTCATCATGGTTCAGATTCCTTCCTCTCTTTGTTGTTCCAACCAGAACGGGAAGCGGAAAAATTTGCAAATTTTGCAAAATCATTTGCTTTACGCGCTCAAGTTTACTATAATGGAGCTAAAAAAATACCGTTGCCCATGCAACGGAATTGCAAAGGGCGGTGAGGGCCCGGGGAAAACCTCACGGAAGCTGACATGGATAACTATCTGCCGCTGTTACAATCCACCTCTCTTTTTGCCGGGATCTCTGCCGGGGAACTGCGCCCCCTGCTCAGTGAGCTGGGGGCCTGCATCCGCAGTTATGGCCGGGGCGAGGCGCTGGTGCAGGCCGGGGCCCCCAGCCGCCGGGTGGGCATTGTGCTGTCCGGAAGCTGGAAGCCTACCGCCCGGCACCGGGCGGGGCGCGGATCCCCATCACCCCATGGGGCCGGGGGGCGTGTTTGGCGACGTGCTGGGCGGCTCCAGCCTGGCCAGCCCGGTCACCGTGCTGGCTGCCGCCCCCTGTGAGGTTCTGCTGTTGCCCTACGAGAAGCTGCTCCAGCCGGACGGCTCCACCGCCCGCCAGCGCCTGTGCAGAATCTTGTGCGCACCATCAGCGATAAATATTTCCCTCTCCCGCCGCATCGACCTGCTGGTGATGAAGAGCCTGCGCGCCAAGGTAGCGGCCTATCTGCTCAGCGAGGCCGCCCGCGCCCACAGCCTGACCTTCAGCATCCCCTTCTCCCGCATCCAGCTGGCGGATTACCTCAACTGCGACCGCAGCGCCCTTTCCCGGGAGCTGAGCCTGATGCAGCGGGACGGCCTGCTGGACACCTACCGTTCCAGCTTCAAGCTGCTCCAGCCCGACGCGCTGCGGCAGATGGTGCAGTAAGGGAGGTCTTCATGAAAAATCCCCCGAACCAAGCGCATCCTGCTGGCCTGTGGGCTGGCGGCGGGCATCTTGTTCCTTGCGCTGCTCTGTTTTTACCATCTGGACTACGGTGAGCTGATGGACTGGGATGAAGCCCGCCACGGCGTCAGCGCCTACGAAATGCTCCAAACCGGCGAACCGATCGTCACCACCTATGCTTACTCGCCCGACTATTGGAACCTGAAGCCGCCCCTCAGCGAGTGGCTCATCGCTTTGGGCTATAAACTGTTCGGGTATAACGCCTATGGTCTGCGCTTTTTCTCCGGCGTTTCCATGTTTCTGAGTGCACTGCTCTGCGCCGCCTTCCTCTGGAAGCGCTATGGAAAAACCGAGGCCGTATTCTCCCTGTTCGCCTTTGCCTCCTGCGGCAAGCTCTTTTACTACCACGCCGCCCGCAACGGCGATGCGGACGCGCTGTTCATTTTTGCTACACGATCGCCGTCCTCTGCCTGTGCGAAAGCCACCGGAAATTTTCATGGACTTACGGCGCTTGCCTCGCATTCTCGTTTGCCTTCCTCGCAAAAGGCTGGCACGCCGGGACCATCGCGCTGCTCGTCCTGCTGACGCTGCTGTTCACCGGACGCTTTTTCGCAGATGCACCTGAAGCACTATGCCCTCTGCGCCCTTTCCAGCCTTGGCCCCGCCGGGCTCTGGGCGCTGGCCCGCTGGCGGAAAGACGGCCCTCGTTTCTGATCTCCATGTTCACCTACGATGTGGTCAACCGCGCCACCGGCTCGCTGGAAAACCACGCCGCCCCTGTCTATTTTTATCTGGGCGTTCTGGGCCGCAGTGTCAGCTCGATTTTCCTGATCCTGCTTTCGCTGTTCGGGCTTGCTTTGCTGCTGCGCAGCAATGCGTTCCGGCAGCGCAGCGCCCTTTTTACGATGCGCTGGTCTGCGTGCTGGCGGTTCTGGTGCCTTTTGTTCTTTTTTCGGCGGCCTCTTCCAAGCTGTTCTGGTATATCCTCTGTGTCTATCCGGCCATCGTCCTTCTGAGTGCTCTTGCCGTTCATCAGGCAAAGCACCGGCTTCCTTCCGCCGCATGGCCCAAGCTTCTGCTGACCCTCTCTCTGGGGCTGGTGGTCTGCTTTTCGGCTCATAATGTCTGGCGTTACGCCGTGGAACCCTCCCGCTCCGTGACCGGGCTTTCGCTCCTTCTGGCCGACTGCTCCACCCCAGCGAAGGCACATTATTATATCGACGCCGGAAAATGGCAGCAGATCAAGCTGATGGAGACCGAGTGGCTCACCGATGCCACCCCCCTGTGACGGTGGGGTGGAGGCCTTCGCCGCCGACAGCGGCTCTTATCTGATCACTTCCGCTGCCGCGCTGGACGCGCCTACCCGCAATACGAGGTCATCCGGCAGACAGAGGAATTTGCACTGCTGTACAATCCATAGTCGACAAAGTTTCACTACGCTACGTTGATGGTTTATAGCGGATGACCACATCATTTTATTGGGAGGTTTTATGACTTTTACTCATCCTTCATGTAATATTCGAAAGCTTCTTTTATATTTTGGATTTTTTCTCGGCCTTGTCTGTGTTTTTCTCTTCTGTTTTTATCATCTTAGCTATGATGAACTAAAAAGTTTTGATGAAGCCCGCCATGGCGTCAGCGCCTACGAAATGCTCCAAACCGGCGAACCGATTGTCACCACCTACGCTTACTCGCCCGACTATTGGAACCTGAAGCCGCCCCTCAGTGAATGGCTCATTGCTCTTGGATATAAATTATTCGGATACAACGCTTTGGGAATCCGTTTTTATTCTGCGTTTTCCATCTTTTTTGGCCGCTCTGCTCTGTGCGCTTTTATTTATGGAAAAGACACAATGCACTTGCTTCTATTTTTTTGTCTTTTTCTTGTTTCCGACCTTTGGTGGTCTTTTTTCCTATCACGGTGCCCGTGCTGCAGACGCAGATTCTTTATTCATTCTGTTCTATGTTGCCGCTGTTCTTTGCATGTGCAAAAGCCGTGACATGTTCCGCTGGGTATACATTGCTTGTCTGTGCTTTGCACTTGCATTTCTCACGAAAAGCTTTCATGCTGGCCTTATTGCCATTTTTGTTTTATGTGCGCTTCTTTGCCTTGGGCACTTCAACACCATGCGTTTGACGCAATATCTTCTTTGTGCATTTTGCAGCTTATTTCCTGTTGGCTGTTGGGGACTTGCCCGATATTTGAAAGACGGCACCTCCTTTTTGATTCCGATGTTCGCACAAGATGTTGTAAATCGTAGTGCTAATGCCATTGAAGGCCATTCCGGATCATGGCGTTACTACTTCAGTGTTATTTTTTCAGATACAACGATAACAATTCCATCCTTTTGCTGTTTTTTTTGCTTTGTCTTGTCTTTATCGGTTTTATACTATATTTTCAAAAAGAAAGCCGTTCTCTTCCCTCTTTCCTTTCGAGTGATTTTTTCCTTTTTGCACTTGGAATTTTGATTCCTTTGATTATTTTCACAATTGCGAAAACCAAGCTTATCAATTATATTTACTGCGTTTATCCGCTTATGGCGCTTATAGCTTCTGTCTCTCTCTCTGTAATTTTGAAGTATTCTCCCAGAAGCGTAAAAATTGTAATTCCAACCATCTGCTTTGTATTGACCCTTTTCGTCGTTCAGAAAAAATTTTCGGACAATCATTCCTGTTTCCGACCAACGCGACTATTCGTTACAGACCCTTTTGTTGAACTCTGAAATACATTCTGGTGATTGTGTTTACATTGCTCACGATTTCGAATCGTACGGAGCGGGCTATGACTGGACTCAAGCACAAGTCATGGAAGCCGAGTGGCTGACCGATTGCGTTCCCCAGTTTGGAGGCATTGACGCCTTTGAGGCCAATTCGCATTCATATCTGATCGTTTCTAATTCTCTTACAGAAAACCTTTCTTCTTATGAAGTAATTTGTAAAACTGATTCATATTCCATTTTGTACAATCCATAAACACGAGGTATCATTTTTATGTCTAAACCAATTCTCTGGATCGTGATCCCCTGCTACAACGAGGAGCAGGTACTGCCCATTACAGCGCCGATGTTCCTGCAAAAGATCCACAGTCTGACCGCACAGGGGCTGGTCAGCGATAAAAGCCGGGTGCTCTTTGTCAACGATGGCTCCCGCGACAAAACGTGGGAACTGATCCAAGGCTTTGCCGCACAGGACGAGCACTATATCGGCATTTCCCAGAGCCGCAACCGCGGCCACCAGAACGCCGTGCTGGCCGGGCTGATGGAGGCGCTGCACAGCGGCACCTGCGACATTACCATTTCCATCGACTGCGATGGTCAGGACGACATCAACGCCATGGACGAGATGGTCAAAAAGTATCTGGACGGTGCCGAGGTGGTCTACGGCGTGCGCAGCCGCCGGGACACCGACACCTTCTTCAAGCGGTTCACCGCCGAGGGCTTCTACCACGTGATGAACGCCCTGGGCGCGGACATCGTGTTCAACCACGCCGACTACCGGCTCATCAGCGCCCGGGTGCTGGAGAGCTTTGCCGACTACAAAGAGGTCAACATCTTCCTGCGCGGCATGGTGCCGCTGGTGGGCTTTCCCCACGATGTGGTCACCTACGAGCGCCACGAGCGTCTGGCCGGCGAGAGCCACTATCCCCTCAGCAAGATGCTGGCCCTCGCCTTTGACGGCATCACCAGCCTTTCCAACAAGCCCATCCGCCTCATCACCGGGGCAGGCATCGTGGTGAGCCTTGTCAGCTTTATCGGGGTCATCTGGGCCATCGTGTGCGCTGCTCTGGGCAGCGCCGTGGCGGGCTGGGCCTCCACCATCTGCATCGTCTGCTTCATGGGCGGCGTCCAGCTGTCTGCCTGGGCGTCATCGGCGAATATATCGGCAAAATCTATATGGAGACCAAGGCCCGCCCGCGCTACATCATCTCGGAGCGCACATGGGCTCCCTACGAAAGGAAGTATCACGGATGAGCAAACAGAGCTGGAAAGGCAGCACCCTTCTGAACCCGGAACCGCCGGTGCTGGTCTCCTGCGGCGGGCTGGAAAAGCCCAACCTTATCACCATCGGCTGGACAGGCACCATCTGCACCCAGCCCAGCATGGTATCCATCAGCGTCCGCCCGGAGCGGTACAGCCATCAGCTGCTATGCGAGAGCGGGCAGTTCGCCATCAATCTGCCCACCGAAAAGCTGGTGCGTGCCATCGACTGGTGCGGCGTGAAGAGCGGCCGCGAGGTGGACAAGTTTGCCGCCTGCGGCCTGCACGCCGCCCCCGGCAGTGTGCTGACCGACTGCCCGGTGCTGGAAGAAAGCCCGGTCAATCTGGAGTGCCGCATCACCCAGCGCATCCCGCTGGGCAGCCACGACCTGTTTTTGGCCGAGGTGGTGGCCTGCGATGTGGACGAGAGCCTGCTGGACGAAAAAGGCAAGCTGTGCTTGGACAAGGCAAAGCTCATCGTCTACAGCCACGGCGAGTATCTGGCCCTCGGCAAAAAGCTGGGCACCTTCGGCTACAGCGTGCGGAAGAAAAAGAAAGCGCAGCGGAAATAATCTCCGCCGCGCTTGACAAATCTTGCAAAACAAACTATACTGAACTTAAAGAAGGCACTGCGACAAGCGGTCAGCCTCATTCAAGAACTATGGCTCTAAATTGAACCGTCGCCTTTGCCGAGGTGGCGGTTCAGCGTTTTTTCACGATAATGGTGATCGTAAATTCACCAATATGGAAAGTGATCCGCATTGCCTCACCCCCTTTCGGGAAGTGTAGGCCAACCGCCTGCCGTATGTGCAGTGCCTTGCTGCAGAAGCAGCAGGTTCAGTATATCATAATTTTTGACAGGATTCAATGAAAAACCGGGAAGCATTTTAAGCGCTTCCCGGTTTTTTACTGGTTCAGCAGCTCCGTCAGGCACTGCACCGTGCGGCCATGGTAGCCGGTCACGGTCTCGGCGTGAAGCAGACTGCTCAGGACGCTTTCCTCCACGCACTCGGCCACCGCGCGGAAGAGCGGGTTGATGGCGTCGTCGTGGAGCATCTGCAAGGGAGGATGGCCGTTTCAGAGTCATGGGGACCCGGTTGGCGGTGGTAAAGGCGATGACGATCTCGCCGCTGCCGTTGCCGCAGTAGGAACCTGTGCGGGAAAGCCCCACCAGCGCCCGGCGGCACAGCCGCCGCAGCTGCCGCTCGCTCAGGGGGATATCCGTGGCCAGCACCGTGATGATGGAGCCCTTATCCTCGTGGGGCGGAATGCTGTTATTCAGCAGCGTATGGATAGGCGTGCCCGCCACGATGAGGTCATCGAACAGCGCATGGTTGGAGAGCACCAGTGCGCCCATGGTGTAGGGTTTGCCGTCCAGTTCCACCACCCGGGAGGCCGAGCCGATGCCGCCTTTTAGGCCGTGGCAGCGCATTCCCCGCCCGGCCCCTACGGCACCCTCGGCAAAATCAGCCTTGCAGTCTGCCAGCGCGGCAAAAACGTGCTGCTCGGTCACATGAAGCCCCCGGATGTCGTTCAGGCCGCAGTCGTTGCACTCGCAGACCACCGGGTTCACGCTGCCGGTGGTCTCGCAGATGTCGGGGTTTTTCTCCAGCATATACTTTACCAGCGCGGTCTGCGCCGTGCCCACGCTGAGGGTGTTGGTAAACAGGATGGGCGTTTCCAGCGTGCCCAGCTCGTCGATCTGCACAAGGCCGGTGGTCTTGCCAAAGCCGTTGATGACATAGCTGGCCGCCAGCACTTTTTCGTGGAAAATATCCCCTTGGTGTGGCAACAGCGCCGTTACACCCGTCTGCACTACGCCGTCTGCCAAGGTGCAGTGCCCTACCGTCACCCCCGGCACATCGCTGATCTTGTATCCAGGGGCCGTGCGGCAGCCGCCCCACCGTGAACCCCCACTTGTTTTCCTGCAATTCCCATGCTGCTTCCTCCTAAAAATGGGCCGCCGCCCAGCCTTTTTCTGACATATTATCTGGTTTCGTGCTTCACCCGCTCGATGGCACCAAGGTCATAGGGG
>VOFJ01002944.1_pt1 | contig 14127 bp, 21 predicted proteins | sample 5384081 | NCBI WGS metagenome assembly VOFJ01 (sample SAMN12384729, study PRJNA508395) | human gut metagenome | isolation source: healthy gut I | host: Homo sapiens
GTCACAGTGACGCTCACCAAAAGCTGAATCCCATTTACAGACGGAATCGAGGGTAATGCAAAAAGCGCAAAGGTACCAACGCCATTTACCAGAAAAATCGAAGCTTTCCAGCAGGATACCGGGCGAAAGGTATCTTCTATGTTTTCTTCTTGTCTTGTGATCCATACTTCCATGTGATGGTTTCTCCTTTTATCTGCTGGTGGTTCCACAGCTTACAACGGTTACCTCGCCCCGGGTTCAGAAGTTTTCCTTAAAGAGTCTTCTTCCTCTGGTGCGCCCGTAATATAAATATAATTTGCAAATCTTTGTTGTCCCGGAGTGTGAAGATATTCTGTGATGGTGCAGGGGGCTTTCCCCCCTCCCTGTGTGACGGAGGAATAAATAGAGAATATTTTCATAATCCTCGCGGGTGCGTATTTTTCAATGTAAAAATGTCCGGTGCTGTGGTCAAAAACGCCTGCCTGGCAGGAAATGCCCTGTTCCATAAAGCTATTTAAAACTGCGGCAAACACTTCACCAAGCGTCTGTGCTACGGCTGGGGCTTTTTCCTTTAAATATGGCTCTGCCAGGAATCAGGACCGTATCATCCACCGGGAAACTTCTCTGGCGGATCATTTTATCTAACTTGCCGGTCGGCTTCCAGTGGATCTGACGAATGCTGTCCCTCCTGGTATTCCCGGATATCAAAGGTCTCCCCCGGATCATCCCAGGACGGGCTCCCGAATAGCGGAAGCTCTCCATGTCAAAAGCCCTCTTTTGGAGAAACTGAAAATCTTCCTTTGCTCACAGGGCATCACCACCGTACAAGCGGACAGCCCCGCCTTCCTCTTTTGCCCCTGCCAGACCAAAGAAATCATAGGAGCGCCAGGTGTGTAAGGTGGCGTAAATACTGCCGCACCACTGGCTTTTTCCCTGAAGTCAATGGCTTTTTTCCCTCTTCCTTTAAGGGAAAACGAAAACGGAAGCTCCATCTGCTCCCCAGTAAAATGATTTTCCAGATGCAGAAGGCTGCCTTTTCAAAAATACCGGAAGGACAGACTCATTTGCAATCTGAAGCTTTCCTTTCCAGATCCCATCCTGTTCCGCAGCTTTGGGAGTTTTAGCTTCATAGTGATCTTTTTCCGCAAAAGAAACCAAGCAGCAAAACGCCACTACCGCAAGGGCGGACAAAAGCAAAGGACGGCATATACCCAGACTCCGGTAAAAAACCGCAGCCAGGGCAAGCAGTATAAACCATATAAGTAGTAAAATCCTGTTTTTCATGCTCCCTCTACCTTCGGCGCCGGTGTATTTTTTTAAAATTTCTTCCAGAATGTCCTTCGCACTCTGCTCCTGGTATCTCGCCCTGGAATCCAGGATCATGCGGTGTGCGGTTACATCTGTGAATACTCTTTTACATCTTCCGAACCACATAATCCCGTTCTTCCATGAAGGCTGCCGCCTTTGTCATACGGCATAAAGCCAGGGTTCCACGGGGGCTAAGACCAAGTGTGATCATCGGATGGTTTCTGGTTGCCTCTGCAAGGGTTGCAATATAGTTCAGGATGGAATCTGCCATATATACTTTTGTACGCCGATCCCGAAGCATAACAACTTCTTCTTTGGTAATAACTGCTTTCGCGTTCTCCAACGGATTTTTTTGTCTGCCGGTCCCGAAGCAGCTCTACCAGGTTTTCGTGATCCGGGTAGCCCATGGAAAGGCTTATCATAAATCGGTCTAACTGGGATTCCGGCAGCATCTGGGTTCCGGAAGAGCCGGTAGGGTTCTCTGTAGCAATGACTACAAAGGGCTGCGGAACCGGATGTGTCTCGTTATCTACCGTTACCTTTCCCTCTTCCATGACTTCCAGAAGGGCTGCCTGGGTTTTTGCTGGAGGTACGGTTGATCTCGTCCGCCAAGCATGTTGCACATCACCGCGCCTGGGCGGTAGATGAATCTGCCCGTCTGTTTTTCGTACATGGTAAATCGGTTACATCGGAAGGAACTACATCCGGCGTAAAAACTGGATCCGGTTAAAATCCATTCCCATAAGACGGCAAAGTGCCAAAAGCTGTGGTTGTCTTTCCAACACCAGGAACGTCTTCAAAAAGCACATGTCCTCTTGCCAGCACTGCCATGATAATCTTATCCGTAACTTTTTTTTTCCTTTTATAATGGTTCCAAGCTCCTTCTGAAGCTGTGTGATCTTATCTGCCATTTCTTTCCTCCTGCCCTTTTTTACTGGCTGATCCAGGTTCTTTTTCTTATGTGTCAATTGGTATCGCTCATATCATAAAAACTGGTTTTGCCATTTAAAAACCGGCTGTATGCCGCCATTGCACAAAACGCCTGGTCGGTAGCCATGGGATCGCTGTCCCCATCTATATGTGGGAAAAGCTTCCATCTTTTTTTATAATACTCCATGGGTTGTCATGAAAGCCCTTTTTCCTTTTTCTGGAAACGTTCATCTTTATTGCAGTCAATCCCATACGTGCTAAGCGCAAGGATTACCTGAAACGGACTCAGAGCTTTTATCCCCATACGCCTCATAGCCGCCATCCTCTGCCTGCGCGTCCGCTAAAAATTCACGCCTCTGTCAATGATGGCACTGATTTCTTCCTCTGTTGCATAGGGCTCTAAGCACTGTAAGGTCATGGCAGTCAGATCACATCTGCGGTATCAGACTGTCATCTAAGGAAAATCCACCGGATGGCTTTCCTGTTCCACGATGTAGGTCAGATACTTTGCTCCAGTTCCCCGTCTATCTCCAAGCGGTCCATTTAAGGCAGAAGGGCATACGGCTCCATTTAACCCCTGTGCGGTTACAGCCTCAAAATCTTCCAGGGGCTTTCCAAGGTCATACCCGCCAATATCGGAAGGATCGATCCCGATGGCCTTACAAGCCAGAACAGCCCTTGCATACTCGGTATAGCGGTTTCGCCTTTATACCTTCCTTCCTCCTTGGGACACGCTTTTCTAAGTTTTGCCCTGTATTTTTCGTAATAGCCGTCCTCTGCCTCTTCCCGGGCGTGCCAGTAAAATCACCGGTCCACTCACCGCCGAGGGAATCGTAGCCGGGGAGGAATATTTTGTCTGTTCATAGGAAGCGGTTTTCTTTAATGTTTCTTCTAAAGATGGGGTACCGCCACCGCATGACCGGATAACAGGCTGCTGGCAGCTGCCGCCGCCAGGATTCCGGCTTGAATAACCAGGGATCCTTTCTTTTTAGGGATTTAACATTTTTTCGTTTCTCCTTTCTTTTTAAAAATCAAAATTCCACACTATCTATTTTTCTATCATCGTTTTTCTTTGATTCTTGTAATCAGCCCATATTTTACCTGATCCGCTCCAGCTTTTTTCAGAAGCGGGCGGCTAAGCAGCCAGAGGAAAATCACGGTGGAAGCTGCATGTACCAGATCCACGGGGGCGCCCGAAAATGGTAGGCGATCGCCGCTTTTTTGTAATGTACCCGTAGGACATCGGGATGCTGGCAGGATTCATAATGCCGCCATAAATTAAAAACACGCTCAAAAATCCATAGATACAAAAGATCGAACTTCCTGGCTTTTAAAATCCCCTTCTGGTACAGGATCCCTGCCAGAAATCCGATCATGCCAAAGGCAAACATCTGGCCAGGGTGTCCAGGGGCCCTGCCCCCATAAACATGTTGGAGATCAGCATGGTGTTGCTGCCAACTAAAAATCCAGCCTCGCCGCCAGCGAAATCCCGGTTGGGATCACGATGGCAGCCACAGTTTGAAGCTGAGCACCATGAAAGGCGGCCTGCGCATAATGCCGTTATTACCGAGATCACCATGATCTCCCTTGCCTTTGGCTTCCTGCATAAAAAGGGAAGCATGGCTGCTATTACTACGATCGGGCTGCAGAGAGCAGGTATTTTCCGCCCTCCCCATATCTTCACAGAGAAGAATAGAAGGATTGGTACCACGATCAGCATGACCGCGAATGCAAACCAGGTGCGGAGGCTTACCTTTCCCTGGCGCTCCATCTGGCGGATAATCATTCCGTCGGACGGAAGGGTGTATTCTTCCAGTTCTTCAGAAGGAACTTCTTTTCGATGGAAAGGATTTTTGTTTTCCAGAGTTCTTTAAACGGGTGCACATCCGAAGCTGGTTCTTCTTCCCCCAAAGAATTCATTCAGAATTCATCTAACTGGGATTCGTCAACGCATGACACCACATCCTTTCCGGTAACTGCCTCTGGAACAGCCCTCTTGCCATACGGTTTGCCGCAGTGGTATAAAAAGTTATTTCCAGCGAAAAAGTCTCTTGTCTTTTTGCTTGTCACCACATTTCCCTCAAAAAACAGGCCTGTCGTATCCGCATACTCGGCTACAAATTCCACGTCATGGGAGATCATGAAAATCGTCATTCCATGGGATTGCAGCTTCTTTAAAATACTTCAAGCTCTTCTTTATATTCCGCATCCATTCCTTGGTCGGTTCATCCATAAGAAGGATCTTCGGGCGAAGAAAAGCACTTTGCAAGCTGCTGCTGCTCCCCGCCGCTTAAATCATAGGGATGGCGGTTGCAACCCTTCCAAATGGGTAAGGCTTACGATCCCCTCGATGGCTTTTTCCTTTTTCATGGAGATGGGATATTCACTGGAAGGTTTTTCTTTTTCCGCCGATCACGCTATAAAGGTCTTCTAGTACCGTCTTTTTAAAAGATACTCTGGGGTTCTGCGGCATAACGCCAAGATACCCACGGTATAACTCCCGGTCGGAAAAGGAACGAAGATCTTTTCCATCCAGGTATTCTGCCGCTGTACGGCTGGTGTACTCGTCCAAATAAGGATAAGGTGGTACTTTCTTTCCCGGTTCCGTTTCCCTACCAGCATAGAACTTTCTCCTTTTTTTCCAGGGACAGATCACGAATAACGAGGCTGTCCTTTCATGCTTCGGAACCAGACATCCTTCATTTGGATGGCGGCTGGGGGGCGTGTTTTTCTTTGGCGCAGATGAAAAAGCCTGCCGTTTCGTTTTTCGTTTTCTCCCCTTGTTTTTCCAGCCTTTGGTTTTTGCCTGCTGGATGCTCTTTTTTTATCCCTTTTTTCTTTTATATATTCCCAGGATTTCAATGCCTTCACTTACAGTAAGGGGACAGGTAAGGGCGCTCTCCGTCCTGCGCCTCTGCATGGGGAACTTCAGCATGGATGGCACATGCCACCGTGGTGCTGTTGCTAATTTGGTTCAACTCCCGGGGTGTCCCTTCAAAAAACAGGGTGCCCTCATCATGACAAACACCGGAATGCATACGGGATATCCTGCGGGCGATTGTTCGGTGAGCAGTACAGTAGTCCCAATATCACAGTTGATCTTCTTCACGGTCTCAAATCAGGCTGCGTGGGATCCAGCTGGGTTATCCAGGATCAGGGACGAAGATTGCATGGCCATCACAAACCAGGTTTAAAAGCTGTTTTTGTCCGCCCGACAATTCCGATACATTTTTATAAAACCACTTCTGAATGCCAAAATAACTTGCCATCTCTGCCACCCGAAGGCGGATAGTGGCATTGTCATACCCAAGGCTTTCCAGTCCAAACGCCAGCTCATGCCATACCTTATCAGTCACGATTCAGTTGTCCGGGTTCTGCATCACAACCGGATCTCCTGGCTCTGGGTGCGGTGGTCGGTATCTTCTAGCGGAATGTTCCGGTAGGATCTTCCCTCTTTTTTTCTCCAGCTGGTGCAAGCACGCTTTTTTAACTGGCGAAGCAGGGTGCTTTTTCCCGCAGCCGCTCCTTCCCATGTGATGACATTTAAGGTTCCTTCTTTTTATATTCGGGTTTACATGCTCAGAACTTTTTCTGGAACTTTCCGGATAGGAAAACCCGAAATCCTTTTATTTCTACAAGATTCATCTGTCTGTTCCTTCCTGTTCAGCGTCTGGTAAATTTTTGATACGTCATTTCAAGGTCTGTCGTTTTTTTTTCTCCTGCTATAGGAAAAGCGGATGGTTTCTGGGTCACATCCAGCAGCACCGGAAGAAAACAAAGGCTGCAAACAAAGATAGGTAAGAAGCGCAAGTAACGGGAAACGCCATCCCCCTCAATGGTTAAAGCCAGCTAACAGGATCCTGGGATCATAACTTGCATAGGCAGCCCCTTTGATACAGCCCCTGTAAATATGGCAAACAATCCGGTCATGATTCCAAGGACATACTTATCTTTTTCTTGTAAAATGGTAAATGGAAAACGCAGTCCTTCCCTTCAGACCATATCCTCTGCTTCGCATGGAATCAGAGGTCTCAATGGCATTTTCCAGCGCCCAGGTAACCAGGATGGAGAGCATGTTAAGGCCATGGCGGATACGCGCAAAAAGGCTCCCTTCTGATACATCCCGTCCCATGGCTTTCTGACCGTTTCGGATCACTTTTAGCTGCGCAAGAAACTTTGGCACAAACCGAAGCGCCATGGATAAGATCGGGGAAAGCGCCGGAATGATCCGCCCAAACAGATAATAAATTTATCCGTTGTCATAACCTTGTTGTAACAGGAAAACCACTGGATGACCACGAACATCACAGCGCCAAGCACCACGCCATACACAAGTGCTTCCAGGGTGATCCAGTTACCGCTGCTTTTTACATAATACAGCACATGGTAACCCCGTAATGATTAAACATGGGATTTAATAGTGCCACAATGAGAAGACCTGGCAGAGTAAGAAGAAAGCTATGTTTCAGAGTCTTTTCCCATCCGTTTAATAAAAACGAATAGGAAAAATGCTCCCACATAAGAGATCCCGATGAACACCGGGTGTTGATTGAACATGGTAAAAAAAAAAAAAGTACCACTGTAAAATAGAAAAAAAATTCAAAAAAGGATGACAGGCAGAAAAGGTATCCATTACCGTAAGGTTTGCACACGTTCTGTTGTTGTTTTTTTCTTTATTCATTGACAACGCTTTCGGCACCGATATACTCCCTCTTCAGTTCATACTCATCACAATAGGCATCCATCTTGCTGCCTTTATAACAGCGAATGGTACAGCTCTTATTCACGATCCACGGACCGACATACCCGGATCGTGACGGATTTCTACGGTTTCCAGACGGTTGCAGCCATGGAATACCCAGCGTTCGATCACATCCACACTCTCCGGGATCACGACATGTTTTAAGTTGTTGCATTTGAAAAAAGGCACTATCGCCAAGTTCTACTAAACCTTCCGGAAGGTTTAATTCCTCAAGGCCTGTAAACCGAAACGCCTCTGCCTCGATTACCTTCAAGGTATCTGGGAAAATTACCTTTTTAACTCCTTGCACCGAAAGAACGCTTTACTTCCAATCACTTCAACGTGGTCTGGCAAAACCAGTCTTTTTAGCTTGGAACAGGAATCAAATGCCCCCCTCCTGGTTTCCCTGGCACTCTGAGTCTTTTGCAAACACGGCTCTTAATAGATTGGTACAATCACGGTAAGCTTTTTGGTCCTAAGGTTTTTAAAGACGCTGGAAAATGGACTGCACGCAGACTGTGATTTTCTGAAAACGCCCGCCGTTTAATTTCCTTCATTGTCTTAGGAAGAACAACTTCCTTTCGGATCTGGCACTGAAAAAAAGGCTTCCCGTCCAATAATCTTACAATTTGGTGGGAGAATGACTTCCCGCATCCGTCCATCTGCCCGAAAAACAGCCATCGTCAATGTAGATATTTTTTCCGGGATCTCCTTCCTTGTAACATCCCCCTTTAACATTTTTGCCTGCTGTGCTGTAAATGTCCGGCTGTCATACCGCAACATACTCCAGCGCATTTCTTCATCCTTATAAACACGCATTCTTTTCTTTCCTCCGCTTTTTAGTGTAACAAAAACAGAGCCCCATTACTTCGATGAGCCTCCGTCCTTTACGACAAGTGGAATATGCTGACTTAAAAATGCGCTGTTATGTACCGCTGATTTCATACAGTGATTATGGTTCCGGAATCGCACCGAATTTTCCTAAATCAGCCTTATCTGGCTGAACCATGTCTGGTTATTTGATTTTTCGTTCTCTGATATTTCTACCTATATCAAATATTAGTATTATAGCATTTGAAAGGACATCTGTCAAATTTTGGCAATCTATGAATATTTTTGCATGATCAGTGGTTTAGAACCTTGTGGGCTTACCTTGCTATTTTTCGTCTCCCTGGTAGGGATTTCCCACATCGTTTCCAAGGTCGCAGGTGCCACACCCACAAGATCACATCCCCTTTTGGCTTATACGCAGATGCCCCATAATTTGGAAATGTCCCATTGACACTGTACATCCAGCCGGAATTTTTTCCGCAGTCCAGCTCATAGAGCTGGTTAATTCCTTCCACATAGTAGCTGTTATAGAGTGGCGTGTATTTCAGAAGAAATCTGAATCCCCCTTTTCCCCACAGATGGCTTTTAAAATATCAAAGACACTCTCCCTGTGGTAAATGAGACCGTTGTCTTTTTAGGATCTGTCCATCCTCCGGGACAAACTCTTTTTTGGTTTCCTTTAACTCTTCCATGTGATCCAGAACCGTCGCACAGGAGATCTCGATCGTACAGGTCGCTGGCTCCCCGGAAGAGGAATCTCCCCCACAGCCAGTAAACACGCTGCCGCATACAAGCAGTAACAGGCTTAATAATAGGCCAACCACTTTTTCGTTTTTGGTTCATACGCTTCCCTTTCTTTTTTTTTCTTTCTACTGATATTGTAGCATTGTTTGAGGGACTGTCATCTGATTTCCAGTTTTTTTAACCAGAAAAAAACATCCACCACGCCAGAGAACTTTTTCTCCGACATTGGTGGATGTTCCGATTCTTATTTTACAGTTACTTTTAACCTTCTTTTGTAACCTTTCCGGATTTTACTGTAATGGTTGCTGTGCCTTTTTCTTCGCTTTTTATCACACCATTTTTCGTAACGGTTGCTACCTTCTTATTGAGGTGGTGTAAGTCACCTTCTCCTGTGAGGTGATTATGGAGAAATAACAGGCTTTTAAGGTAAGGCTCTTACCTTTTTTCAGGGTGAGCTTCGTCTTTAATCCGGTAATCTTAGTTGTTTTTTTTACCTTCGCGCTTTGTACCTTCACCTTCAGGGTTGCTTTCTTGCCACTCTTTTAAAGTGATGGTGATCTTTGCGCTTCCAGTTTTCTTGCCAGCCTTGATCTTGCCGTTTTTTATCCACGGTCACAATCTTTTTTGTTGCTGGAAGTCCAGGACTTCACGGAATCCCCATTTGCCAGACCGGTAACCTTTACTTTTGTAGTAGTCTGTTTCTTCTGAAGCTTGATGGAGGTTACATTTAACTTCATGGTAGCGGTCAGCTTGCTTCCGTTATCACGGCTCTGTTTTGCACCGCAGATGGAGCAGATTCCTCCTGTTTCTCTGGTGAAAAACAGTCGCTTTGGAAATGACCGTCCAGGTGAAGTTATGCTCGTGAGTAAGCATCGGGATCACTTCTGTTTTGGTTGTCCCACATACGGTACAGGTATAAACCTTTTCCCCGGCTGCAGTGTAGGTCGCCTGTTTAGTGATGGTTCCAGCGTCATAGGAATGCTGGCTGGTTTTTGAATAACTTCTGTCTTTGTATAGCCACACACCAGACAGGTAAATTCCTTCTTTTCCTTCTTCTTTACAGGTAGCTGCGGTTATTATCTTGCCATCTCCATAGGTATGTTTCTGATAGCCGCCCTTTTTTGTATTATCAGTGATGTCACAGGTTCCATAATCAGATTTGCATTCATGCCAGTGGCCTTCTGCGTCGGAAGTCCAGCCTTCTACCCACTTATGGTCATGCTCCTGTTTGTAATCATCGGTATAATGGAAGACAATTTCATCTCCATCTGTTAAAAACTGCTCACTGACACCAAGATCGGAATGGATTCCGTTTAAGGTGTACATCCAGCCGGAATTCTTTCCATTGGTAAACTCTCCAAGCTTCTCCCCCATCTTTGGTGATGAAATCAATGTAGTTGCCTTTTTTTTGGATTGCTATATTCAAGCTGATTGTCTGCAAGCACTTTTTTCCAGTACATCCAGTACCGTTGCGTTGCTGTCAGTATCTACACTGGTCTCCTGGATCCAGGTCTCCGGGTTTCCTGCCTTTTAAGGTATGTACCTCACCGTCTGTATCACTGTCATGGGCTTTATCTCCAAGGAGTGTAAAGGAAACGGTGATCTTTTCTCTTTTACCAGCACCTTCACCGTAATGGTTGTTTCAACCGCCCCATACTTTAACTGAAGCATCTGGCTGCCCCTGGTCTGGGGATCATAACCCGATCACTGTGATTTCTTCAAAAGATGGATTGGTCTTGCTTTCCATCACTCAGGTAATTTGTAAAAAGTACCACCGGAAAGATCTAATTCTTCTCCGATATAATACTCTGTTTTGTAATCTCCTGCAAGGGTAAGTCCTGTCGGGTAAGCGCCAGTTCCATAAACCGGATAATTCTCTCCCTGCTCCCAGTTATGGTAGTTGCCGCTGTTTTAATCCATCCTTTACGGTGCCGTCGGCAAATTCCCCTGCTGTTTTTGCAAAGCAGTAATCGCTCTGGTTAAATTCGTAGTCGATTCCATATTTAGGATCATTTTCTGCTGTCAGGATGTTTTCCACTTCACCGATTCCCTGTGCAGCACCACAAGAATCCAGATAATAGTTGTTTGAAATCCCTGGAATTTATCGAAACTCTTTAAATATCCGACAATGGCTCCTACGTTGTTTTTTCCAGAAACAGTACCGTAGAAGAAGTTGTTAGAAATGGATCCGCTTCCATTTCCCCAGCACTGCATGCAGCTTGGCTCCCCGCCGAAAATACCACCAACGTTTGATACACCGCTGATGGTTCCTGCTACATAACAGTTTTTCACGGAAGCAACCGGGTATTCGGAGCAGAATCTGCCTCATAGCCACTTCCAAGGATTCCTCCTACCCATTTGCCAGTAGCGTTTACGGTTCAGTGAAGCTGCTGTTTTCAATGGTACAGGAGCCCATAGACTGACCTTTAGCTCCTGCAATACCGCCAACCTTATCTGTACCATAAACATCCGCTGCACTTTTACAGTTACGGATATATCCGTTTATGCTTCCAGCAAAAGTACCAATACTGGACTGCTGTCCGCTGTAACCGATCACGACACCGCTTTCTGCAACACAGTTTTCAATAGTAACCGTATTGGCTCCGGAAGCATACCCGCCGATCAAACCAGCCCGTAAGGTTTTCGTTCCAGCCTTAATTGTAACATTACGGATAGTCGGTCCTGATGGACAGCCCGTGTTATATTCTCCGTCAGGGCCATAATCTACGGAATAACGGTCTACAAGACCATAGCCATTGATCTTTTTCTCCATAAAGGTTCAGGTTTTCGATTACCGCATTTCTTGTATAGTTAAACAGGGGATGCCCTCCGGCTGCTACGGTAAGAGTATTCCCATTTCCATCAAAAATACCGGAAAATGCCCGAATGTACTTTCCGTTTCCGGAAGTATGTCCAGTCTCAATCGTACCGATCGGACTCCAGTTTTTCAGGAAGGGTAATATCCAAAGTCATCTGAAAATAAGTATTTTTCAAATCCATAGCCATCCTCATTCACCTTATCCCTTGTAAATATTCCAGGTCGGTAAGGCTGTTTAATAAATATGGAGTTTCCTCTGAGCCGTTTCCCTCCCATGGAAGAGGTTCCTCTAATATTGTGGCAGATACTACATCTGTATAAATTTTTTCACTGACCGGGAAGGAATACTCTTGGTTCCGCAACACCGTCTTCATCTACCGTATAACTCACGTCACGGCGGCTATACCAGACTTCACAATAATAGTAGTCGGTTCCTGTCTCCGTTATAGACGGCTTTGTAGGTTTCCTTATCCGCACCAGCGATAGGAGTTCCACCTTCTGTAGTGTTTTCCGTATTTTTATACCACTGATATTTTGCCGTTAGATTTCTCCACGGTGCCTTTTCAAGTGCCACTGAAAAACTTTCCGTTACAGGTTTTCCCATCAACAGGGAAATATTCTGGGGCTGTGTTTCAATTTTTGGTACTTCTACAGTTTCTGGAACAATCGTAAACTTTTTAAATTCACTTCGGGCAGAAAATATTCTCCCATCTATTTCATATTCGACACGACAGAAATAATACTTTTCGTCTTCTGGCTTCTCTGTAGAAACTACATAGGATGGATCTGTCGCACCGTCTATTTTGACATACTGATCTTCTTTTACAAATTCGGGACCAAGTTCTCCAACTGGTACTGTTACAGAATACCATTGATACGATAGCTTTCCCTTGCACGGCTGTAAAACCTCTACGTCAGCAGTTAAGACTGGCGGTTCTGTATTCTGAAATACAGTTCCATATTTCCCAGTTACCTTTAACTTTACATCTGGTGTATAGTCCATCGGACCTTTTTTTATCGTTAAAGTATAAGATGCCGCCTCCGGGCATAGACCTTTCCTGACTCACCGATATTAATTTCTAATACATATTCATCCTGATTAGCCCAGTCTGGAACCAGCTTATAGCTACTAAAATAATTAAGGGTGGTTTTTTCCCCATTTAAAGTAATTTCTTTTGGCGTATCACGATAACTATATGGCTGCGCCTCAATGGAAACATACTCTGTGTTTTCCGGAACTGTTACAATCAGGTTCTGGTCCTCCATCGTATCCTGTAATCCAGACTCGATCTGATGTCCCCAGGAATCTGTAATGTTCAGTTTTTCCAAATGATTCCGATAAATAATCGGCAGTTCATGGCTCTCCAGAACGTTTCCATTCCGCCGTACCTCTAAACGAATACTTCTAATACACTGGTTATAATTAATCATATTTCCAGATGTCATACCTTTGGCAATGGCATATTTTAAATAGGAATAACTACCAGTATTAATTTTATTGGTGTACATGACTCCATCTTTTGGATTTTCATATACCGCATAAACCTGACAATCATCTGGCGCCGCCTCATCCAACTCTGCACTTAAATACATCTCTGCTTTCAGACTCATATGGAGGTAAACCATTCCAGCAGAGACAACAAAAAGGCTCACTGCCATCCAAAATATCCAGTTTACTTTCTTTTTGTTTATCGGATGTAACAGTACGAAGTGTCACATTTTTTAAATAGGAACCTTCTTCCCCGGACGCTTTCACAACCGTAACATTCACATATGCGGCTGAAATCGCGGCATATTCTGTTCCATTTATATTTTCTGTTTTCTCAGCAGTAATAAAGTAGGGGCGTATCTTTTCGGTGAAAGTCCGGAAAGGGTTACCTTCCCATCTTCATCTGTAACAAGTCCCTCCTGTTTTACTCCGTCGACATAAATGGAAGCCCCTGCACAATTTCCATATGTATCACCATAATTACCTATAACCTGTTTCAATTGCAGGGTTAACCTTTGATTTTCTGTAATTGTTAGATCAGTTTGCGTAAAAAGGCAAGCTGTTCCTTATATTGCTGGATAAAAAAGTGCATTTCATCACCCATCATGTACTATTTCACCCAATGCCGTTGAATAATTAGAACTGTCATGATTAAGGGAGTATTTTTATATAAGAAACATCAGCCCTGTTCACTCCCCCAAAAGTTTATATATCGCCCCATCAAAAATTCCCTTATCATCCGCATGGTAATCATAGCCAACCTCAGCACCGCCCGAATAATACAAGTCATGGGCTATCCTGAGAGGCATCATCCATGGTATAGGAAGCCTTTCCATTAATCGTTACCGGCCGTCCAGCCATAGGCTTTCCATCTTTGTCGTTTAAGAATTTACCATCCTTGCTTACACTTACAGTCACCTGAATTTCCTGTGGCTCTTCTACTTCCTCGGACAGACTGGTTCCATCACTAAAAGAAACTATATCTGCCTCTTGGCAGCCCTTCTGAATCAGTAAAACTATCGTCTTTTGATTCTTCTATATTTTCATCACTATAAAAAATCAGTGTTTTTCTTCCTCTTCATTATAATCAGCTTCTTCGTTCTCTACAGAATCTGCTGCTACAGAAAATATCAGTCCCTGCTGATCCACTCTTCTGCAAATACATCTATTGAATTTGCAATACCAACAAAAAAAAACAAGCAGCCAACTGGCTATTCTTTCCATAGTCCTATTTTTTTCATTTTTCAGCCACTCAGCAATACGTAACTGGAACGAAGCACAATTGAT
>VOFJ01001386.1_pt1 | contig 14100 bp, 20 predicted proteins | sample 5384081 | NCBI WGS metagenome assembly VOFJ01 (sample SAMN12384729, study PRJNA508395) | human gut metagenome | isolation source: healthy gut I | host: Homo sapiens
TTGCACGGATGCAGTACGGTGGCTTTTTGGCAGCTGTGGTGGATTTTGCTGCCTGTACCGCCGCAGCTGCGGCCTGGCCGGCAGTTGACGTGCCGCGTCCCGGGGGAGGGAGGATGGCGGCGCCGTTAACGGAGAATTAACGAAATATCGGATTTTCGAAATGCGCAGGAAACGCGGAGCGGGGACGCGGAGGCCGGAGAGACGGCTGATATATCGCTAAAGCTGCGTAAAGAAACAGAACTATTATTAATGAAATACATATAAAATATGTGAAAAGAACTGTGATTACATGATAAATTCGTGTAAAATTCAATGAAAATTGGAAGAAAGGGAGAAATTGCGGTTCATAATTTGTTCAAAATTACCCGCCCTGCGAATTGATGAAATATTGACAATTCACTGGAAACACGATAGGATGAGATCACCAATTTGTGAGGAGGTAAATCACACACATGGAAAAGAAAAGTACCAGAATCGCGTATTTCGTTGCGCTGGGTATCTTTATCGTGCTGTTGGTCATTCTGGGCATCAGCTATAAAGATGCACCTATCCTCATTGAGGACGCGACCACCCCGTTCGCAGGCACCTTCTGGTCCCTGCTGCCCCCCATTGTGGCCATCGTGCTGGCCCTGATCAGCAAGGAAGTGTATTCCTCTCTGTTCCTGGGCTGCCTGGTAGGCGCTCTGCTGGTCAGCAACTACCGGCCCTGGGAGACGCTGGTGCAGCTGGTGGAAGGCGATAACGGCATCGTCACCACCGTGTCCGACTCCGGCAACATTGCCATCATCGTGTTCCTGGTGGTGCTGGGCATCATGGTGGACCTGATGAACAAGGCCGGCGGCTCCGCGGCCTTCGGCCGCTGGGCCTCCAAGGCCGTACATACCCGCTGGGGTGCACAGCTGCTGACCATGCTGCTGGGCGTGCTGATCTTCATCGACGACTACTTCAACTGCCTGACCGTGGGCGCCGTGATGCGCCCCGTGACGGAGAGCCACAACATCTCCCGTGCCAAGCTGGCCTACATCATCGATTCCACCGCTGCTCCCGTCTGCATGCTGGCTCCCGTGTCCTCCTGGGCTGCCGCCGTGTCCAGGCTACGTACCCAACTGGCTTCCGTCAGCGGCATCCAGATGTTCATCCGGCAGATCCCCTGGAACTACTACTGCCTGCTGACCCTGGTGATGATCGTGGTCATCTCCATCCTGAACATCGACTACGGCCCCATGCTGACCCATGAGTACAACGCCCAGGTCAAGGACGACCTGTTCACCACCCCCGAGCGTCCCTTCGAGGGCGCCGATGACTATGAGACCGGCCTCCAACGGCAAGTCCTCCGTTATCGACCTGATCCTGCCCGTGGTGGTTCTGATCGCCACCTGCATCATCGGCCTAATCTACACCGGCGGCTACTACGATGACGCCAGCGAGTATTTCCACGACTTCATGGGCGCGTTCTCCAACGCCTCCTCCGGCGCGGGCCTGGCTATCGGTTCCATGCTGGCTCTGGTGTTCACCTATGTGTACTTCTGGCTGCGGGGCTCCATTGGCTTTGAGAAGTCCTTCGAGTCCGTGCCTCAGGGCTTCATCCAGATGATCTCCCCCATCCTGATGTCTGCGTTCGCCTGGACGCTGTGCGGCCTGACCCGCTACGGCATGAACTCCGCCGACTTCGTCATCAGCGCCATGTCCGGCGCCGGGATCTGGCTAAGTTCCTGCCTGCCATGATCTTCATCATCGGCGCGGCCATCGGCTTCGCCACCGGTACCTCCTGGGGCACCATCGGCATTATGGCCCCCATTGTGGTCCAGGTGTTCAACTACGATCAGCAGCCCATCCTGTGTACCATCGGTCTGGCGGCGGCCTGCTCCGGCGGCGTCATGGGCGACCATTGCTCCCCCATCTCCGATACCACCATCATGGCTTCCGCCGGCGCACACTGCTACCACCTGAACCATGTGTTCACCCAGCTGCCCTATGCGCTGACCGTGGCTGGCGTCTCCTTTGTCAGCTTCATTCTGGCCGGCCTGATCCAGAACGTGGTCATCTGCCTCATCATCGCGGCGGCGCTGATGATTGCCACCCTGCTGGTCATCAGGCCATCATGGCCAAGAAGCATCAGGGCATCTTCCAGGAGATGGCCGAGGCCAACAAGTCCCTGGCCAAGTAAGGCTCTGCGCGTACCAAACGAAAAAATGGGAGACGGCTTTGCCGTCTCCCATTTTTTGCTGCGCAGTTTACGCAAAAAAGGTACAGCGCATCGCGCCGTACCTTTTTTGCTCAAAAGTGAGTCTCTACAAACTTGTTGAACTTCTTTGTGTCCATCTGGTCCTTGTAGCTGTTGCGGAACCGCTTGACGGTCAGGCTGTTGTACTGTACGATCTTGCGGTACTTCAGGAATCCTGCCACCAGCGCCACGCCGCCGCAGAGATAGCCCATCGGCGCACTTTTCCAGCAGGTCCAGATCAGCACGGCGAACAGCACCAGCGAGATCAGCACACCGGCGATCTGCTTTTTCGGGTGCAGCTGCTTCACTGTGGCCTCATCGATGACGCCCTCCTCCACCATGGCCTTGGCGAACTGCTTCTGGACGCCGAACAGGCTGGCAGTATTCAGCAGCATGGGGGCCACCACGAAAAAGGCGAACAGTGCGTCCACCACACCTATCAACAGAACGGTCAATTCTCCCATATTTTCTCCTCCTATTTTAATTTACGAATTGAATGTGCATATCGCTGCGGGCCGTGGCGTAGAGCATGTGGCTGTAACACAGGGAGAACTCCACCACATCGCCTACCTCCAGGCGGCGGGGACAGTCCTCCACGTCCAGGATGCAGTGGTCGGAGGAGCCGCCGATGACGGTAATGCCCTCCTCGCGGGGCAGCAGGGACTCCAGCTCGCCTACGTCCGCACGGCCCAGAGCCAGAATGGCCCGCCGCCGGATGCCGCGGTCCTCGTACACCGGCTTGTGGCCGAAGGCGTCGATGGCGAATTCGCCGATGGGGTAGGTGGGCTTGTCCCGCACCTCCACCACCTCCGCCCGCAGGGTGAAGGTGTCCATCCGAAGGTAGTCCATGTCGCGGATACCCCAGTCCACCTGCAGGTCCTTGCCCAGCAGGATGGCCTCGCCGATGCGCAGGTGATTGATTCGCTTCGGCATGGTATCCCAATGCACCAGCGTGTAGGAGCTGGTGGCGCCGCCGGAGACGATCTCCAGCTTCCGGCCGATGCGGCGCTCAATGCGGTCCGCGATGGCCAGCAGCTCCTGCATCTTCTCCGGCGTGGGCTTGGTGGAGCCGTAGCACGTCAGGTTCACGCCAATGCCGGCTAAAACCACATGGGGCAGCTCCCGCTCTACGTGGACGCACACGTCCACCATCTCGTCCTTGTCCCAGAACCCCTCCCGCAGGTCGCCCAGGTCGGCCATGACGATGACACGGTGGGTCTTGCCCTGAAGCACACACTCCTCCTCCAGCGCGTCCAGCGTGACGCGCTCGCTCTGGAGGGACGTTTCGCACAGGCGCACCACGTCCGGCAGCTCGGTAAGCCCGGGAATGCGGATCAGCAGCCATGGCCCGCCGATATCGGCGGCGCGGCACTTTTCCACCTGTTCCAGACGGCTGGTACCCAGTTCATCTGCGCCGCATTGGCGCAGGGTGCGTGCCACCTCCGGCAGGCCGTCCGCGCCCTTTACCACGCCGCAGACGCGGATGTGCCGGTCATGACAGCGGCGGACAATGTGTTGGGCATTGCTGCGCAGCGCGGAGAGGTCGATCTCCAGCTGTGGATATCTGCGATTCATGCGAACACCTCTTGCATTATAATATCTTGACTATTATAACATCAAACCTTCCGCTTGTCACACCTTTTCGGGAAAAAGAGGAAAATATCGCCGCTCCGCTGCTGTGCAGGACAGGAAAACCGCCGCCGGTTCTCCGGCGGCGGTGGGGCGCGATGGGGAGGCCGTCAGTCGGTGAGGAAACGGTCCGCGCCGGTGTCAGCACCGGCCTCGGTGAGCGCGGCCATCAGCTCATCCACCCAGGTGCCCGCCTCGCTGCCGTCATCCTCCGGTAGCAGGAGCGGGGCGCTGCCCAGACCAATGACGGCGGGCAGAGAGACGGATGCGGCATTGTCGATGACGGGGTACTGGTAGCAGCCGTTCTGGGCGGCCAGATCCACGCACTCCGGCGACAGCGCGTACTCCGTCCACAGCTTGGCGGCACTGGGGTGAGCGGCGTCCTGGAAGATGGCGGCGGCATCCACCTTCTGGGGCGCGCCGCTGGCGGGGGCAATGAGCCGCAGGCCGGTGCAGTTGTCGTCGGTAATGCGGGCCATGCCGTCGTGCAGGAAGCCGATGCCGATGACGCACTCGCCGGTGCCCAGACAGCGGACCATCTCCGCGTCAGAAGCGGTGTAGAGCGCCATGTTCTCGTCCAGCGACACCAGATAGTCCCGCCCGCCGAAGGCCTCCGGCTGCTGCATGGCGGCGCGGAGCAGCAGACGGCCCGCACCGTCCGCGGCGTAGTTGGAGGTCCAGATCAGCTCCTGATACGGCAGCTCCAGCAGATCGGCCCAGTCAGCGGGGGCATCGATCTCCATGCGCCGGAGCATGCTGCTGTCCACGATGAAGCCCAGCACGCTGCGGCGGATGCCGTACCAATAGCCGTCATCGTCGCGGTAGGCGCTGTCCGTCAGGTGGACGGCGTTGGCGGCGCGGTACGCCATCAGCTGCCCCGCCTCAGCGGCGGCGCGGCAGTTCTCGGCAGAGCCGCCGAACCACACGTCCGCACCGGCGGCGGTGCGCTGGTACGTGACGGTGATACCGAACAGCTCCTGGAAATGCTGACAGGCGGCGGCCAGGTATGACTCCTCACAACTGCCGTAGACCGTCAGCGCGCCCTCGGCCCGGGCCGCGGCGATGAGGTCCTCCATTCCATCAAAGCAGGCGGGGTAGACCGTCTCCTCGGCTGGGTCGGTCTGGCCGGCGGGCTCCTGACCGCAGGCCGTCAGGGACAGGGCGAGGCATCCCGCCAGCAGAAATGCAACTATTTTTTTCATCAATGATCCCTCCGTTTGTGAGCTCTGTACTGCGGTGCGCCGCAGATGGGTCCATAACATGTAGACTGTGGATAAAAACAGGAAATACCAGCGAAACAACGCAGGATTTTAGATAATTTGACAGGATGTCCCCCCACCAAGCGCTTGACAGAGCGAGTATAATAAGTAATACTACTTTCTATACTCGATAGGGAGGGAGCTGTTATGCTGTCGGGACTGACCAACTATCTGCCGGAGACGGCGCTGACGGTATTTGATAATCTGGAATTCTTTATCCGCATCGTGCTGGCGGCGATACTGGGCGCACTGGTGGGCCTGGAGCGCAGCAAGCGCCAGAAGGAGGCGGGCGTGCGCACCCACTGCATCATCGCCTGCACCTCGGCCCTGTTCATGATCCTGTCCAAGTACGCCTTTGTGGACCTCGTCGGCGTGGACGGCCTGCGGGGCGCGGACCCCGCCCGCATCGCGGCCCAGGTGGTCAGCGGCATTTCATTCCTGGGCGCCGGCGTTATCTTCAAAAACGGCAACTCCATCCGCGGCCTTACCACCGCCGCCGGTATGTGGGGCACCGCCGCCGTAGGCATGGCCATCGGCGCGGGCATGTACTGGGTAGGGCTTATCGAGGCCGCCGTACTGGTGGGCATCCAGATCGTGCTCCACCGCTTCCCCGTGGGGGCAGACGCCCTGACGACCCAGGAGATCGTGGTGGAAATGACGGACAGCGATGAGCTGCTGGCCCGCTTTGACGCACTGGTGAAGTCCCACCGCGGCCAGATCACCGAGAGCAGCCTGACCCGCCAGAACGGCATCCTCTGCATGGAGGTGACGGCCAAGCTGGATCCGCCCATCACCCACGAGGAGGCGCTGGCTTTCATGAAGGCCAACGACGGCGTGCGCCGCGTCTCCGTCTGATACATACAGCACCCAACGCCCTGCCTGTGCCCTGCGCAGGCGGGGCGTTTTGCATTACATCCGCTTTTCCGCCCAGTCGGACAGCTGCTCCAAAATAGGCAGCAGCTCACGGCAGCTGTCGGTGGGGCTGTACTCCACCCGCACCGGCACCTCCAGATACTCCTGCCGCGTCACCAGTCCATCCCTCTCCAGCTCCCGCAGGGCGGAGGACAGCACGGTGTTGCTGACGCCGTCCAGCTTGGCCCGCAGGGCGTTGTAGCGGATGGTCCCGGCGTTGGCCACGGAGCACAGGATCTGCACCTTCCACTTGCCGCCGATGCGGCTCATGGCCCAGTGCAGGGGACACTTTTCCATACAGGGGCAGTCGTAATGGGACATGGTAAGCTCCTCCTGACCTGCTCATAATTTTCTGCGCTCTTGCTTTTTCCACCGCAGGTGCTATCATGATAGCAGGTAAGAAAACCAAAGTAAATAGTGTGAGGAGAAAATCGTACCCATGAACATCTACTTGCAGGGCTTGACCATGGGTCTGGCCTATGTGGCCCCCATCGGGCTGCAGAACCTGTTCGTCATCAACAGCGCCCTGACCCAGAAGCGGGGCCGCGTGTACCTGACGGCGCTGATCGTCATCTGCTGGGATATCTCCCTGGGTGTCAGCTGCTTTTTGGGCGCGGGTGCGCTGATGCAGGCGGTGCCCTGGCTCCAGAAGGTCATTCTGGCCATCGGCAGCCTGATCGTCATCTGGATCGGCGTGGGCCTGCTGCGGTCCAAGGCCAGTCTGGAGGGCGGCAAGGACGTGAATGTGCCGGTGTGGCAGCTCATCACCTCTGCCTTCGTGGTGACATGGCTGAACCCGCAGGCCATTATCGACGGCACTATGATGCTGGGCGCATTCCGCGCCACGCTGCCCGCCGGCGGCGATGTGCCGTTCATCTGCGGCTTCGGCTCCGCGTCCATCATCTGGTTCCTGACGCTGTCCACCATCGTGTCCCTGCTGGGCAGCCGCTTCAACGAGAAGGCGCTGAACGTCATCAACAAGGTCTGCGGCGCCGTCATCATATTCTACGGTCTGAAGCTGCTGTACAGCTTTGCCCGGATGATGGGCTGGCTGTGAGAAAATCCATTGGCAAATCACGTCCTTTCTGCTACAATAAGGCGGAAAGGGCGTGATTTTTTTGTGGAACAGAACTATAAGCTGACCATCGCCTACGACGGCACCCGCTTTTTCGGCTGGGAGCGCCAGCCAGGGAAGGATACGATACAGGGCAAGCTGGAGAGCGTGCTTTCCCGCCTGCAGGGCCATCCGGTGGACGTCACCGGCGCGGGCCGCACCGATGCGGGCGTCCACGCCCGGGCCATGACGGCCAATGTGGTGCTGGACGTGGAGGAGACGCCGGAGGCCATCCGCGACTACCTGAACCGCTATCTGCCGGACACCATCGCCGTGCGGGAGGTGAAGGAGGCGTCGCCGCGGTTCCACGCCCGCTACAACGCGCTGGGCAAGACATACCGCTACATCTGCTTCGATGGGCCGGTGAAGCCGGTGTTCGACCGGAAATACGTGACGCTGCTGGACTACCGCCCCGACGTGGAGCGGATGCAGCAGGCGGCGGCCTACCTCACCGGAGAGCACGATTTTGCCAGCTTCTGCGGCAACCCCCGCATGAAAAAGTCCACCGTCCGGCTGGTGGACAGCATCACCGTGGAGCGCCGGAAGGACCGCGTGATCTTCACGTTCCACGGCACCGGCTTCCTCCAGAACATGGTGCGTATTTTAGTTGGTACCCTGCTGGAGGTGGGACGCGGCTACTGGGAGCCCGCCTATGTGCAGGACATCCTGGCGGCAAAGGATCGAAAGCTGGCGGGGCCTACAGCGCCGCCGGAGGGCCTGTGCCTGATGAAGGTGGACTATTAACGCGGCAAATATGGGGATGTTTGGCAAAATCGCATTTTTCTGGGCTATCTTTCCCACGGAAAGACGGCTATAATGACAACAAATATACGGCGCGGCGGGGACTGCCTGCCACAGATCGGACATTTGCCTGCTGAAAGGAGACTGCGCATATGATCAAGTTTGGAACCGGCGGCTGGCGCGCCGTCATCGCGGACGAATTTACCAAGGAGAACATCCGGCTGCTGATGGCGGGCCTGTGCCGCCTGATGGAGAAGGAGGGGCTCAGCGGGGCCGAGGTCTGCGTGGGCTATGATCGCCGCTTCCTGTCCAAGGAGTCTGCACACTGGGCGGCGGAGGTGCTGGTAGGCTATGGCTTCCATCCCTTCGTCATCAACCGCTCCAGTCCCACGCCCCTGATGATGTTCACCGTGAAGAAGCGGGGCGAGCCCTACGGCATCGCTGTCACCGCCAGCCACAACCCCGCCATCTACAACGGCATCAAGGTGTTCACCGCCGGTGGCCGCGACGCCGACGAGACGGTGACGGCCCGCATCGAGGCGGAGATCGCTCAGGTGACGCCTGCCGACGTGAAGAGCGTGGACTACGACGAAGCCCTGGCCGGGGGCCTTATCACCGAGGCCAACCCCATGAATGAGTATCTGGACAGCATCCTGTCCGCCGTGGACGTGGAGGCCATCAAGAACGCTGCGCTGCGCATCGGTTTCGATCCCATGTACGGCGTGAGTTGGTCCAGCCTCAGCATGCTGCTGACCACCTGCCGCTGCGATCTGGAGATCATCCACGACCGCCACGACACCCTGTTCGGCGGCAAGCTGCCCGCCCCCAACATGGAGACGCTGAAGCCGCTGGCGGCGCTGGTGCTGGACAAGCACTGCGACCTGGGCATCGCCACCGACGGCGACGCCGACCGGCTGGGCGTCATCGACAACGAGGGACAGTTTATCCATCCCAACAAGCTGCTGGTGCTGCTGTACTACTATCTGGTGAAGTACCGCGGCTGGCACGGCCCCTGCGTCCCGCAACAACTCCACCAGCCACCTGCTGGACCGCGTGGCCGCAGGGCTGGGCGAGAAATGCTACGAGGTGCCGGTGGGCTTCAAGTGGGTGTCCGCCAAGATGGCGGAGACGGACGCCGTCATCGGCGGCGAGTCCTCCGGCGGCATGGCCGTTCGCGGCCACATCTCCGGTAAGGACGGCATCTACGCCGCCGCGCTGCTGGTGGAGATGCTGGCCGTCACCGGGAAGTCGGTGTCGGAGCTGTTCGCCGAGATCGCCGAGCAGTACGGCGACCCCCAGTGGGCCGAGGCGGACTTCCGCATGACCCCCTCCCGCAAAGCGGAGCTGCAGGAGCGACTGTTCGTCCATTGCGAGACGCCGGACTTCGGCAAGGCCGTGGATCACATCAGCCGCGAGGACGGCTGCAAGGTGTACTTCACCGACGGCAGCTGGGTCATCTGCCGCTTCTCCGGCACGGAGCCGCTGCTGCGCATGGCCGCCGAGGCCGATGAGCAGGCGGAGGCGGAGCGCTGCATTCGGGTGTGGCGCACGTTCCTGGGCTTGTAAAAAATACTGAAAAAAAGTTTTGGATGTGTTGCGGATGCAACACATCCAAAACCGCATCCTGTGGTATACTGACGTCAGTAAGCGAGAGGGTGATCCCCTCACAAATCAATATACTATAATAAGTTATGGAGGATACGATCATGAAAAAGTGGGTATGTCCTGTTTGCGGTTACGTTCACGAAGGCGATGTTCCCCCCGGCCGAGTGCCCTGTCTGTCACGTCAGCGGTGACAAGTTCACCCTGCAGTCCGAGGAGAAGACCTGGGCCGCCGAGCACGTGGTGGGCGTAGGCAAGGTGTTCGGTGAGGATGTTCCCGCCGAGGTCCGTGAGGAGATCATCGCCGGTCTGCGTGCCAACTTCGAGGGCGAGTGCACCGAGGTGGGTATGTATCTGGCCATGGCCCGTGTGGCCCATCGCGAGGGCTATCCCGAGATCGGCCTGTACTGGGAGAAGGCCGCCCATGAGGAGGCCGAGCACGCCGCCAAGTTCGCCGAGCTGCTGGGCGAGGTGGTCACCGACAGCACCAAGAAGAATCTGGAGATGCGTGTCGACGCCGAGAACGGCGCTACCGCCGGCAAGTTCGAGCTGGCCAAGCTGGCCAAGCAGTACAACCTCGACGCGATCCACGACACCGTGCACGAGATGGCGCGGGACGAGGCCCGACACGGCAAGGCTTTCGAGGGCCTGCTGAAGCGCTACTTCGGCAAGTAAGAAAAAGGCTTTGAACGAGGGAGAGGAGTGATCCTCTCCCTTGTTTTTTGCCCGATAGGAGGAACTAAAGGGGAAAGTCTTGCTGTTGTATGCCGCTTATCCGCTTAAATGTGGAAACCGAAAAAGTGGAAAGCCCAATTATCGTTTTCTGAAATATGTGATCGAGAATATAAGCGAATTGCTTGTATTTTAAGTAAAATAACGCAGAAATAATATCGAAATACAATTTTCGGTAAGCACAGGAGCCTGCTACATATTCTGCATCGGAATAAATAGCGAGCGCATATCCGTTTTAAGTACCCCCGTCGTGCATCGCCTTTGCAACGGCTCTTGTGATGAACTCATTGAGGCTCAAGCCCTGTGCCGCTGCGAAGGCCTTCAACTGCTCCTTGTCCCCCTTACGGACTCTCACCTTGATCTCGTCGTAGCTTTTTGCATTGTATTTCGTCTTGGACTCCGTAGAAGTTTTGCCGCCCATGATACCACCTCCCAATGCGGTATAGTATAACACAGATAACGAACTGGGTACAGTATGCGAAGCGCACAAATGTCCATAAAAGGATCTGTGCGCTTTACCTGTTGCGTACTGGGTACAGTATGCGTTATCCTATATTCAGACGGAAAAACCGTCAAAGCTGAAAGGAGAAAAAGCGATGTCTACAAACGATCTGGTCATGAAGGTGGAGCAGCTCAAGGAACTGGAGGAGCTTCTGGAGGAGGTCAAGGCGGAGGCGGAGAGTGTCCGCGACGAGATCAAACAGGAAATGATGGCACAGGACACGGAGGAACTGGAGGCGGGACAGTACATCATCCGCTGGACTTCGGTGCTCACCAACCGTTTCGACACCACCGCGTTCAAAAAGGTGCTGCCCGATGTGTATAAGGCGTACACCAAGCAGATCACCAGTCGGAGGTTTTCTATTGCATGAGAAAAGCCCCCTTGCCTGAACGCCGACCAAAGCCACAGACAAGGAGCCTCACACCAACTCACGGGGAGCGGGCATGGTTAGTATACTGTGTCCGCTCCTCGAAATCAAGGAGGAAAAAGACATGAAAGAACTTACCAGTTACAACCGTGCGGCGGGATATCTCAACAAGATATTCGACCTGTTGAATGATGCCTATTTTGAAAGTGCACTTTCAAGACCTACCATTACCATCCAGTCTACCCCCAGGGCCTACGGGCATTTTTCACTGAGAGGTGACACATGGCTTTCCAAAAAACGGTGCAACACATGAGATCAACATCGGCGCGGGAACGCTTTCCCGCCCCATCGAAGAAGTAACGGCTACGCTGCTTCATGAGATGGTGCATTACTACAACTACGAAAATGGTGTACGGGATTGCAGCAGAGGGAACACCTACCACAACCGCCGCTTCAAGGAGTGTGCTGAAAGCCACGGCGCTTTGTGTGGCTCACAGCGATAAATACGGCTGGTCACATACCACACCCGGCGATGAGTTGCTGATGTTTGTTATGGACAATGGCCTGACGGATATCCTGCTCAACCGCAACGAGTACGGCGGCTTTCGTGTTGCAGGGACAGGCGCACATAACGGAGCGAACGGAGGAACAACACCACGCACATCCAGCACGAGAAAATATGCGTGCCCCTGCTGCGGCAGTTCCGTCAGAGCGACCAAGACTGTCAACATCGCCTGCATGGACTGCGGGCGTCAGATGCTTGAAGTGTAGGTTTCAAAAACCGGCGGGGAGGGACAGCCTTCCCCTGCCGGTATCGCAACTCAACAAATATGACGCCATACGCCGCGGCACGAAAACCAACGGCTGCGGCGGTGTCAGAACTCAGTGTCACAAATAAGGAGGAAAAACATGGTTTACGGATATGCGAGAGTCAGCACCATTGGACAGAGCAGAGACGGCAACAGCTTGGAGGAACAGACAGCAGCCTTGACTGAATACGGTTGTCAGGAGATCGTCACGGAGGCATTTACCGGCAAAACCGTGGAACGTCCGGCCTTTACGGAGCTTTTGCATAAACTGCAAAGCGGCGATACACTGGTCGTTACAAAGCTGGACAGATTTGCCAGAAGCACTATAGAGGGTGTGCAGACGGTACGGGAGCTGTTTGCCAGAGACATCAAGGTGCACATCCTGAATATCGGCCTGATCGAGAACACGTTGACCGGCAACCTGATTCTGACGGTATTCCTTGCTTTTGCAGAGTTTGAGCGAGGGATGATTCTGGAACGTACACAGAACGGCAAAGTTGTGGCAAGGATGCAGCCAGACTATCGGGAGGGGCGCCCGCCAAAATACAAACCCGCCCAGATTAGCCATGCCTTGGAACTGCTGAACAGCGGCATGACCTACCGGCGGGTCGGGGAACTGACAGGGATCAGTAAAAAGCACTTTGATACGGGCGAGGAGGAAGCAGAAATGACAAGCAGCCCTACAGAAGTTGATCGTCATCGGAGGGGATATATTCCATGATGTCCTGCACCCGGCAGCCTAAAACGCGGCATAGATCATTGATGGTTGTGGTGTTGAGCGGCTTGTTCTTCCGCAGCTTGTCTATCGTAGAGCTGGAGATGCGGTGGTCTTTTATCAAGGTATATGTAGATTCACCGGACTTTTTCAGCGTATCCCAAAACGCGGCGTAGCTTATCATGCGCAGCCCTCCCCTAAGACGATGTATTCATCTTAGGATGTGATTGCGATGTTGACTATAGTCGTTAAAAAGACTATAATTACAACAAAGCGTTACTATAAACAAAGATAAAGCTATTAGGAGGGAACGCGATGAATAAAAAGCAGAATATGAAGGTACATTCTCGAAGGAAACATGTTATTATGCTGACTCTAATTGTGTGCGCTTTTTTACGGGATGTGCCTGTAAACATGACTGGAAGGAAGCAACCTGCACAGAGGCCAAGGTGTGCGCAAAATGCGGAGAAACAGAAGGAGAAGCATTGGGGCATAACTGGGGTGAATGGGAGGTAAGCGTTGAGGCGACTCCTACATCTGACGGTTTGAAAAAAGAACATGTACGCTTTGTGGGGAAGAAGAGACAACTTGGTATAGTGTGGAAACGCTATACGAAAGCGGACATCTGCTGTTGTCACCGACCGATTTCTGTGATCGTTTGACTAATAAATTGTACTGCCAGAAAGCAGTGCTAAAAGGAAGTAGTGGTGGCGAGATGGCGGCGAGTATTACCGGAGTTGGTGGGTTTGATTCCGCTTATGAAGACGGGGAACCGATTGCGGCAATCTTCTTTGCAGATGGAGATGCCGTAATGGGTACAAGTGAAAAGGATAGCTGCACGATTCGCGTGCTGACTGTGAAGTTCTACACGGATGACCAGACAAAAATTGCGCATACGATGATGGGTATCATCGAGACGTGTGATGGTTCTGTGGATACGACAGCCGCTGGAGAAATTGGTAAGGAGATTGTGTCTGCATACCAATTAGGCGATGTCTACCATGGCGATGGCATTAGTTATGGACTCACAAAAGTCAGTGGAGAGTATATTTTCATGGTGACAATCGGATAACAGAGCTTTAATAACAAACAGGCCACGAGGATATAGCGTCCCCGTGGCTTGTTTCTTGCTCTGGATTCAGTTTATTTGTGTTAATTTTGTCCTGTATAAGCGAGAGACAAGCAGAGCCTATCCTCGCTTCATATGATCATTCCAACACAAGCGGTATACTTTCTTGTGTAGCTGGAGCTATATTAGGAGACCTTTTTTAGCTGAAGCTCAAGCTGTTCGCGCACATAGTCATCATATGACATATCCCCTCCTGAATATATCAAGTCATAATCGGCTTTGTTTTCTTCATCTGCGTAAATCTCTATGTAGAGCTGCGCCCAGTGCGGAATTTCATCGTCCTCCAGGATACCCATATAACTATCATCAATGATCTCCTCTTGCTTTTCGGGAGTCAGCGAAAAAATAGTCCTCCAGATCAACGG
>VOFJ01002884.1_pt1 | contig 14085 bp, 13 predicted proteins | sample 5384081 | NCBI WGS metagenome assembly VOFJ01 (sample SAMN12384729, study PRJNA508395) | human gut metagenome | isolation source: healthy gut I | host: Homo sapiens
AGCCTATTTCGGTGAAAAGGATTTCCAGCAGATTGCCGTCATACGGAAGATGGTTCAGTTCGAGGGCTTTGATATCGAGATTGTGGATTGCCCGATATGCAGGGAATCCGACGGTCTTGCCATGAGCAGCCGCAACACCCGTCTCACTCCTGAGCAGCGTGAGGTAGCGCCGGTTATCCACCGTGTGCTGAGCAGCAGCGTTGACTGGGCCAAAGACCATACTCTTGCCGAGACCAAACGATATGTAATCGAGGAAATCAACTCCTTCCCCCATATGGAGGTGGAATATTATGAGATTGTCGATCCTCTGACCATGCAGCCCCTTGAATCCTGGGATTCCCCGTGCAACGGGCGTCCTGTCGGTTGTGTGACGGCGTACTGCGGTAAAGTGCGTCTGATTGATAATATCAGATACTGAATTTAATACATATAAGCGGCCACAACGGCTGTAACTTTTAAACACAATTCCACCGGCGTTATGATGCAGGTTGAAGTATTGAAATCGAAAATCCATCGTGTCACGGTAACTGAGGCGCGACTTGATTATATAGGTAGTATAACCATTGACGAGGATCTGATGGATGCCGCCAATATCATTGCCGGCGAGCATGTCTATATCGTTGACAACAACAACGGCGAGCGTCTTGAGACCTACGTCATCCCCGGTGAGCGCGGTTCCGGCGTAATCTGTCTGAACGGCGCGGCAGCACGCAAGGTGCTTCCGGGTGATATTGTCATTATCATGTCCTACGGCCTTATGCCGTTTGAGGAGGCAAAGACATTCTCCCCGAAGGTTATATTCCCTGACACAGCCACCAACCGTCTGGTGTGAGATGGTGGCCAGCGTTTTCTTATCTCATTAATCATCCCCAAAATCTAACAGAATAATCACATGTTTGAGAACCTGAGCGAGAAACTTGAGCGCAGTTTTAATTCTCAAGGGTCAAGGCAAGATTACAGAAATCAATGTTGCGGAGACGCTGAAAGATGTGCGCCGCGCGCTGCTTGACGCCGACGTCAACTACAAGGTGGCGAAAACATTCACCGATACAGTAAAACAGAAAGCTTTAGGACAGAATGTAATCAATGCCATCAAGCCGCAGGAACTGATGGTGAAGATTGTCCATGATGAGCTCGCTACCCTGATGGGCGGTGACACGGCTCAGGTGAACCTGTCGGGTAATCCTACGGTGATTCTTATGTCGGGTCTGCAGGGTTCCGGTAAGACCACGTTCTCCGGAAAGCTTGCCAAAAAGCTCAAAAGTGAAAAGGGGAAGCGGCCTCTGTTGGTGGCATGCGACGTGTATCGTCCTGCCGCTATCGACCAGCTTAAGGTGCTGGCCGGTCAGATTGATGTCCCGGTCTATACCGAGGACGGGAATAAGAACCCGGTGGAGATTGCGAAAAACGCCATATCATATGCCAAAGAGCACCATCTGGATCTGGTGATTGTCGATACTGCCGGACGTCTGGCTGTCGACGAACAGATGATGGATGAGATCGAGGCCATAAAGAAAGCCATCAAACCGCAGGAAACCCTCTTCGTCGTCGATTCGATGACCGGTCAGGATGCGGTCAACACTGCCAAGGAGTTTAATGACCGTCTGGATTTCGACGGAGTTGTGCTCACAAAGCTTGACGGTGATACACGAGGAGGTGCGGCCCTTTCAATCCGTACGGTTGTCACCAAGCCAATCAAATTTGTGGGTACCGGCGAGAAGCTTGACGCCATCGACCTGTTCCATCCCTCGCGTATGGCCGACCGTATTCTCGGCATGGGCGACATTGTATCGCTCGTTGAAAAGGCACAGCAGCAGTTCGATGAGAAGAAGGCCCGAGAGCTTCAGCGTAAGATTGCCAAGAATGAGTTCAACTTCAACGACTTCCTGGGGCAGATCCAGCAGATTAAGAAGATGGGTAACCTGAAAGATCTGGCCGCCATGATTCCCGGCGTGGGCAAAGCGCTCAAGGATGTGGAGATTGACGACAATGCTTTCAAAGGGCATCGAGGCAATAATCAGTTCGATGACCGAAAAAAGAGCGTGTGAACCCCTCGATAATCAATGGCTCCCGCCGCCGTCGCATCGCCGCAGGTTCGGGCACTTCGCTGCAGGAGGTAAACCGTCTGCTCACCCAGTTCGAACAGACCCGCAAGGTGATGAAGGCAGCCACATCGATGAAGAATCCCATGCAGATGATGCGCAATATGCGCCGTCGCTGAAGCCGCCAACGCTTTTCTTCAATTTACATTTCTACAGACTTAATTTATTTCTAATATAGCAACAATATGGAACTGATCGACGGAAAAAAAGTCGCAGCTGAAATCAAGCAGGAGATTGCTGCTGAGGTGAACCGGATGATTGCCGAGGGCAAACGCCGCCCGCATCTTGCCGCCATTCTTGTGGGACACGACGGCGGAAGCGAGACATATGTGGCAAACAAGGTGAAAGCCTGCGAGGAATGCGGTTTCACATCGACACTGATTCGGTTTGAGGATGATGTGACCGAAGAGACCCTCCTTGCCGAGATTGAGAAGCTCAACAATAATCCTGAGGTCGACGGTTTCATAGTGCAGCTTCCGCTGCCGAAACATATCTCCGAGCAGCGGCTTATCGAGGCCATCGATTACCACAAGGATGTCGATGGTTTCCATCCGATTAATGTCGGTCGTCAGTCAATCGGGTTGCCATGTTTCCGCAGTGCCACACCTGCCGGCATAATGACGCTGCTTGAACGCTACGGCATCGTTACTTCGGGTGCCAACTGTGTTGTTCTCGGCCGTAGTAACATCGTTGGCAAGCCTGTGGCATCGCTTTTGATGCAGAAGGCGAATCCCGGCAATGCCACGGTGACCGTATGTCACCGCGACACAAAGAACCTCAAGGAGATATGCCGCAATGCCGACATCCTGATCGCTGCAATGGGGCGCCCGAATTCAGTTACCGCAGATATGGTGAAGGATGGTGCCGTGATAGTGGATGTGGGCACTACGCGTGTGCCCGACGCATCGCGCAAAAGCGGTTTCCGTCTTTGCGGCGATGTCGATTTCGAGGCTGTGGCACCTAAATGCTCGTACATCACCCCGGTTCCCGGTGGGGTAGGGCCTATGACCATCGTTTCGCTGATGCTCAATACTCTGCTGGCCGCCAAACATGAGGTGTATGCCTGAGGCACTGCATATGAATCCTTTCTCTCCGTTTGAATCATCTTTCCGGCAATGAACGAGGCTATTCTGGCTATAGTGCTGAAACTGACTTTGGCGCTTACCGCCGATGCGGAGGCTACACTGATTTTTGCCGGGGATGCCATGATGCATCAGGCGCAGATAGATGCCGCCAGAACCTCGACAGGAGGGTATGATTATTCAGGGTGTTTTCTTCCTGTACGCCATATAGTGGAGGATGCTGATTATGCTGTGGTGAATCTCGAGACACCGTTGGGGAAGAATCGGTTTACAGGCTATCCCTGCTTCAATGCTCCGGTAAGTTATGCCGAAGCCCTGAAGGAGGCGGGGTTCGACCTTTTTCTTACGGCCAACAATCATACTCTTGACCGCCGCGACGCCGGACTTCATCACACAATCACGGCGCTCGACAGTCTTGGCGTGCCGCATATCGGAACGTATCACGATGCATCCAGCCGTCAAAAGAATGTGCCGTTTGTAACAACAGTCAAAGGCTTCAAAATCTGTTTCCTGAATTACACTTACGGAACCAACGGCATCCCTGTTCAGAAGGAGGCTGTGGTGGATTATATAGACCGGGATAAGATTGCCGCTGATGTCAAAGCAGCGCGTGAGGCCGGAGCGGAACTGATTGTGTGCTGCATGCATTGGGGCAACGAATACGAGTTGCTCCCGGCATCTTCACAAAAATCGCTGGCTGAATTCCTGAAATCACAAGGTGTTGAACTGATTATCGGGGGGCATCCGCACGTGGTGCAGCCTTACCGGATGTTTACCGATACGGTGAGCGGACGGAAGGGGGCGGTGGTGTACTCGTTAGGTAATTTCATCTCCAATATGAAGACACGTGACACACGCGGAGGAGCCTTGGCCTGCGTGAAACTCCGTCGCGACAGTATCGGGACGGCGGTGGTAGATACAGTGCGCTATGAGTTGGTCTACACTGTGCCTCCATCCGGCCGCCAACGGAATTTCGTGGTTTATCCTATCGACAGCGTGCCGGCGCAGTGGCGTCAGGGTGCTTCTGCATTCCGTTCCGCCCTGAAAAAATAGTTTTGAACACCCGGCTGAAGTAGAGTCAAGTGGCATAACGCATAACGGTTGATAATGTTGATAATCGAAATGTCATGTCGGTAACTGGGCCGGTCGGGCAGATGCAGTGACAAATATTTTCGCTATATTTGCATGAGAATATGTAACGCTGCCCGCATGGAGGCTGCAATTACAATCATATAACCACTTCCCGACAACAATGCCTTTCCCATCCCAGACTGATAGCCCACAGCGCAACTTTACGCCCAGACAACCGAAAAAAGACTCAATGTACGACACCGGCGGACGCCTTGCACCTCGTGATACTGAGGTGGAAGAGGCTGTGCTGGGTGCGCTCATGCTTGAAAAGGATGCCTATACAACTGTCTGCGACCTGCTGAAGCCGGAAAGCTTCTACGATCCGCGGCATCAGTTGATTTATACAGCCATACAGCAGCTTGGTGCAAGTCAGCAGCCTATCGACATGCTAACCGTCACCGAGCGCCTGCGTGCCAACGGTGATCTTGAGAAGGTCGGCGGCCCCATTGTCATATCCCAGCTTACCGCCAAGGTGGCTTCTGGTGCCCACGTGGAGTTTCATGCGCGGATTGTGGCTCAGAAATATCTGGCCCGCGAACTGATAAATTTCGCATCCGACATAGAAGGGAAAGCCTTCGATGAGAGCAATGACGTGGACGATTTGTTGCAGGAGGCTGAAGGGAAACTGTTTGAGATTTCGCAGCGCAACGTCAAAAAGGATGTAACGCAGATTGATCCCGTTGTGGCCCAGGCTATCGAGCAGATTGAAGCCGCGGCAAACAGGGAGAGTGGTCTATCTGGTCTTGAGACCCAGTTCCACGAGCTTGACAAGCTGACATCCGGCTGGCAGAACTCCGACCTCATCATCATTGCCGCCCGTCCGGCCATGGGTAAAACGGCCTTTGTGCTGTCCATGGCAAAGAATATGGCGGTGAATGTGAACACTCCGGTTGCCATTTTCTCGCTTGAAATGAGTAACCTGCAGCTGGTGAACCGTCTTATAAGCAATGTGTGTGAAATCGAGGGTGAGAAAATAAAGAGCGGACGCCTTACCGATGCCGACTGGGACAAGCTGATGAGTGGTGTCAAGGGACTGTATTCCGCGCCTCTTTATATAGATGATACCCCTTCGCTGTCGATTTTCGAACTGCGGACCAAAGCCCGTCGTCTGGTCCGGGAGCATCAAGTCAAGATTATAATAATTGACTACCTTCAGCTCATGAACGCCTCGGGTATGAAGTTCGGTTCGCGCGAGCAGGAGGTCAGCATGATTTCACGTTCGCTGAAACAGTTGGCCAAGGAGCTTAACATACCTATTATAGCACTTAGTCAGCTCAACCGTTCTGTCGAGACCCGTGGGGCCGACAACCAGAGCAAGCGTCCGCAGCTGAGCGACCTCCGTGAGTCGGGTGCCATCGAGCAGGACGCCGATATCGTATGCTTCATTCACCGTCCGGAATATTATCTGCACAGCGGCGAGGATGCCGAAGGTAACGACATCCGTGGTCTGGCCGAATTCATTGTAGCCAAGCACCGTAGCGGTAAGGTGGATGATGTGAAGATGCGTTTCGTAAGCCGATTCGCCCGTTTCCAGAATTGGGATGAGAATACCCTGACCACACGTCATATAGTGGGTTCGCGTCTTAATGGCGCCGGTGACGAACAGGGTGGAGCCCCGGACCCGTTTGCCGGAGCGCCCGCACCCTTTTCGGGCGGAACCGCCGACCTGACTTCTGATGATGGAGCGCCCCCATTCTGATAACCCTATAATATCTTTAACAACCCATATATCGTCACCGGTTTACATAATCTGCTGCAGAGATGAAGACAATCGACAGAGAAACAGTGCAACGCATTCTCGACACGGCCAACATTGTGGAGGTCGTGAGTGATTTCGTGCATCTTCGCAGGCGTGGTGCGAACTATATCGGGTTGTGTCCGTTCCACAGTGAACGCACCCCCTCATTCTCTGTATCACCCTCCCGCGGCATCTGCAAGTGTTTCAGTTGCGGCAAGGGGGGCAGTCCGGTCAACTTCATCATGGAGCATGAGCAGCTCACCTACTGGGAGGCTCTGAGGTGGCTGGCCAACAAATATCACATAGAGATTCAGGAGCACGACATTACCGACGATGAGCGGCGTGAGATGAACGACCGCCAGGGGATGATGGCGGCCAATGATTTCGCTATGGCTCATTTCGAGCACAATATGCAGGACACTGCCGACGGGCTGGAAATAGGATTGGCATATTTCAGGGAACGAGGCATCAACGACTGGGCCATAAAACGATTCCATCTCGGCTATTCACTTGACAAACGCAATGACCTGCTGAACGCAGCAAAGGAAGCGGGTCTGAATGAAAAATATCTGGTTGATACGGGGCTTTGCATCCGCACGGACCGCGGTGACCTGTATGACCGTTTCAAGTCGAGGGTGATGTATCCCGTATTCACCATCTCCGGCAAGGTGGTGGCCTTCGGTGGCCGTACTTTGCGCAAGGACAAGGAGGTGGCCAAATATGTAAACTCCCCGAGTCACTTATCTACAGCAAGAGCCGTGAGCTTTATGGCCTGTATCAGGCCAAGCAGGCTATTGTGAAAAAAGACAAGTGTATCCTTGTCGAGGGCTACATGGATGTGATCTCCATGCATCAGCAGGGGGTGGAGAATGTAGTGGCCTCGTCGGGTACGTCGCTTACCCAGGGGGCAGATACGGTTGGGATACACCGGTTCACTGAAAATGTCACTGTAATCTACGACAGCGACCCTGCCGGTATAAAGGCTTCACTGCGAGGTATCGACCTTCTGCTGGCAGAGGGGCTGAATATCAAGGTGCTCCTTTTGCCTGACGGCGATGACCCGGATTCATTCGCCCAGACACACACTTCCGAACAGGTGGAAGAATATCTGCAGCAGAATGAGGTGGATTTCATCAAGTTCAAGATGGATATTCTGCTGAAGGACTGTGACAACGACCCTGTGAAGCGTTCCAAGGTGCTTGGCAGCATATTGCAGTCGATAGCGAATATCCCTGTGGAGCTTACACGTTCGTTCTATGTGAAAGAATGTGCGCTTAGATTCGGCATACAGGAGGCGGTGCTTCTGCGTCAGCTGAAAGCCGATATTGCCAAAGTGCGGGAGAATGCGGCAAAAATGAACAACGCCGGGAGGCTATAGCCTCGATAGGCGATGCTGCAGATGGCAATGCAGCCGTCCACGCTGAGGAAGAGATCACAGTGTCGGCGGAAAACGGGAAAGAACAGCAGCCGGACTCAGTTTCCGGTGGTGCGCGTGAGGCATCCACTCATGCCAGCGTGCTTGAACCGCAGGAACGGGCATTGCTGCGTCTGGTGGTGAAATACGGCATGCTCCCGTTCTGTGACGCACAGGATGGAGAGGAGGGCGCTCCGATCAATGTGCTTGAATATGTGCGGGAGGATCTGGAAGTGGACAACATGTCGTTCTCGAATCCGGTTTTTGCCCGCGTGTATGCTGCGGCACAGGCACTGTACGATGAGGAGTGGAGCAGCGCGTATGCCGTGCATTATGAGCAGGCTCTCATGCGCCGTACACAAACCGAGCAAGAGGGGAGAGCACTGTTGCAGAAAACCGCAAAAACAACTGAGGAGATAAACACCGGTGAGATAAAACTGAAGGAGAAGTGTGACGCCCAGTTTGCAGCCGATCTGCAGGAATTCGCCCTTAATTTTCTGGTTCGGAACCTGATTTCGCATCCTGACGACGAGATGCGAAAGGTGGTGACTGACCTCGTGGCGGAGAAACATCAGTTGAGCAAGATATATTACAAGACCACCAAAATTGAAACTGATGTGGACCGTCTCGGCGAACTGGTTCCAAGGGCGCTGATAGCGTTGAAATATGACATGGCACGTTGTTATGCCGAGGATGTGCGCACCCGTATAAATGATTTGCAGAAGTCACCGGGCGGTTATGATCTGCAGGAAGTGCTTAAACTTATGGAGCAGCAGAAGAAATGGCAGGAATTTTGTGCAAGGCTTGCCACAAGTATCGGTGAACGGGTATACGAACCGTTGCGTTAAAATCGCGTTCAAAAAAAAGAGATGCCTGTTTGCACTTTTTCCTTATTGCTCCCCAAACCGGTCAGACAATCTTAAAAAGTTGGGGAATTACATAAAAATTTCAGTATTAATTTGTAAATTTGGCGGAGTAAGCCGTGGCGTGGAGCCTTTTTTGAGCCACGCACAGGCTAATCTCTGTAGATATATAACCTTAGATATACCATATTGTATAACTCTATACCATAGAAACATAAACAATCCAAATAAATTTTTAGATTTTATCTAATTATGGCAGATAATAAAGAAAAATTGTTCACGCAGTTTCCACCGGTGAGCTATGACACATGGCGCGCCAAAGTGGATGCGGACCTGAAAGGTGTTCCGTTTGAGAAAAAGCTGGTGTGGCGTACGAACGAAGGTTTCAACGTTCAGCCTATGTATCTGCGTGGCGATATCGCCGATCTGAAAACCACCGATTCTCTCCCCGGTGAATTCCCATATGTCAGGGGTACACGCACGGACAATAACTGGCTTACACGTCAGGAGATTCTGGCAGCTGATCCGGCCGAGGCCAACAAGCAGGCTCTCGAAGTGCTTGGCAGAGGTGTGAATTCTCTTGGCTTCAAGCTGAAGGAGCCTTCGGTAGAAGCTGTCGCAACACTGTTGAAAGGCATCGACCTTGAAGCTGTGGAAATCAACTTCGCTTCATGTCCGCGTAAGGCCATTGACCTTGCAAAGGCTCTGGTGGAATATCTGAAGGAGAATAAGCTCGAGGATAAATTCCACGGTTCGATTGACTTCAATCCGTACAAACGCGCATTCCGTCATGGCGCAGAAGTTGACAACAATGCTATTGTCGCCGATGCCAAGGCGATGCTTGACACTGTGGCCAGCGTGCCCGGTCTCCGTTGCCTTGCTGTTGATTCCGTTGTGTTCAACAACTCCGGCGCATATATTTTCCAGGAACTCGGTTATGCTCTGGCCTGGGGTGCCGAATGGCTCACTCTCCTTACGGAAGCAGGCGTCGAGGCATCAGAGGTGGCCCGTCGCGTGAAATTCAACATGGGCATCTCCAGCAACTATTTCATGGAGCTGGCCAAATTCCGTGCCGCACGCATGCTGTGGGCTCAGATAGTGGCCCAATACAAGCCTGCCGATCTCGAATCGGCCAAGATGATGGCTCATGCCGAGACATCGCGCTTCAACCAGACCATCTATGACGCCCATGTCAACCTGCTGCGCAGCCAGACCGAGACCATGTCGGCAGCCCTTGCCGGTGTCGACTCCATCACAGTCACTCCGTTTGACGCTCCGTACAAGACTCCGGATGAATTCTCGGAACGCATAGCACGCAACCAGCAGCTTCTGCTGAAGGAGGAGAGCCATCTTGACAAGGTGGTTGACCCCGCAGGCGGTTCATATTATGTGGAGACCCTTACAGTGTCCATCGCCAATGAGGCATGGAAACTCTTCCTTGACGTTGAGGAGAAAGGCGGCTTCACCGCTTGTGTTAACTCAGGTGACGTTCAGGCTACGGTAAACGCTTCCTGCGAAAAACGTCATCAGGATATGGCTCGTCGCAAAGAGATTCTGCTCGGAACCAACCAGTTCCCCAATTTCAAGGAATTTGCTGCAGAGAAAATTCAGAACGACGGTTGCTGCTGCGCCAAAGAGGAATCGCACTCATGCGGATGTGCCGCCGAGGGTGAAGCTACCCGCGCTCTGCGCACCGACCGTCAGGCAAGCGATTTCGAGGCACTCCGTCTTGCAACCGAACATGCATCGAACCGTCCGAAAGTATTCATGCTAACCATTGGTAATCTGGCCATGCGTCTGGCACGTGCCCAGTTCTCCAGCAACTTCTTCGGTTGTGCCGGTTATGAAATCATTGACAACATCGGTTTCAACACCGTGGAGGATGGTATCAACGCAGCTATGGAAAAAGGCGCAGATGTGGTTGTTCTGTGTTCGTCGGACGACGAGTATGCCACTTTCGCTCCCGAAGCATTCAAGATGCTCGACGGCCGTGCAGAGTTTGTAGTGGCCGGTGCTCCCGCTTGCACCGAGGAACTTCAGGCACTCGGCATCCAGAACTTCATTCATGTACGCAGCAATGTGCTTGAAACTCTCCCGTCAGTTCAATCAAAGACTTCTTAAAAAGTAAATGCAAAAGCCATGAAACCCGATTTTAAAAATATCAACATCATAGCCGACGCACTTGCAGCGCCGGCAGCAGCCCCTGTGGCAACCGGAGAGGACTGGCTCACCCCTGAACTCATCTCGGTCAAACCCGTATATACCAAATCAGATCTGGAAGGTATGGAGCATCTGGACTATGTGGCCGGTCTGCCTCCGTTCCTCCGTGGCCCGTACAGCGGCATGTATGCCATCCGCCCCTGGACAATCCGTCAGTATGCCGGTTTCTCCACTGCGGCAGAATCCAACGCTTTCTATCGCCGTAACCTTGCTTCCGGTCAGAAAGGCCTTTCGGTGGCATTCGACCTTGCCACACACCGTGGCTACGACGCCGACCATCCCCGTGTGGTAGGCGACGTGGGTAAAAAGCCGGTGTAAGTATCTGCTCGGTCGAGGATATGAAGGTGCTTTTCGACGGTATACCCCCTGAACAAGATGTCCGTGTCCATGACCATGAACGGTGCCGTTCTTCCCGTGTTGGCTTTCTATATCAACGCCGGTCTGGAGCAGGGTGCCAAACTCGAGGAGATGGCCGGAACAATCCAGAACGACATCCTCAAGGAGTTCATGGTGCGTAACACCTATATATATCCCCCCGAATTCTCGATGCGTATTATCGCCGATATCTTTGAATACACATCGCAGAACATGCCGAAATTCAACTCTATCTCGATTTCGGGCTATCACATGCAGGAGGCCGGTGCTACATGCGACATCGAGCTCGCCTACACTTTGGCCGACGGTCTGGAGTATCTGCGTGCGGGTGTTAATGCCGGTATGGATATCGACTCGTTCGCACCCCGTCTGAGCTTCTTCTGGGCTATCGGTATGAACTTCTTCATGGAGGTGGCCAAGATGCGTGCCGCACGTATGTTGTGGGCAAAGATCGTAAGCCAGTTCAACCCGAAGAATCCGAAGTCGCTGGCTCTGCGTACACACACTCCCAGACGTCGGGATGGTCGCTTACTGAGCAGGATCCCTTCAACAACGTGGGCCGTACATGTATCGAGGCTATGGGTGCTGCCCTGGGTCATACACAGAGTCTGCATACCAACGCACTTGATGAGGCAATCGCGCTTCCCACCGACTTCTCTGCCCGTATCGCCCGTAACACCCAGATCTACATTCAGGAAGAGACATACGTGTGCAAGGAGATTGACCCGTGGGCCGGTTCTTACTACGTTGAGTCGCTGACCAACGAGATAGCTCACCGCGCATGGGAGCACATCCAGGAGATTGAAAAACTCGGCGGTATGGCCAAGGCCATCGAGACCGGTCTGCCCAAGCTCCGCATCGAGGAGGCTGCAGCCCGTACTCAGGCCCGTATCGACTCCGGCCGTCAGACTATCGTCGGTATCAACAAATACCGTCTCGACCACGAAGATCCCATCGATATCCTTGAAATCGACAATACCGAGGTGCGCAACGAACAGTGCGCTCGCCTGGAGACATTGCGCAAGGATCGCGACGAGGCTGCCGGTGAAGAAGGCACTTGCCGACATCACCGAATGCGTGCGCACCAAGAAGGGCAATCTGCTCGACCTCGCCGTTAAGGCTGCCGGGTTGCGTGCGTCGCTGGGAGAGATTTCCGATGCCTGCGAAGAGGTTGTCGGTCGTTATAAAGCTGTAATCAGAACAATTTCAGGAGTGTATTCAGCAGAAACAAAGAATGATCCCGATTTCCTCAAGGCTCAGCAGTTGACAGAGGAATTCGCAAAACGAGAAGGCCGTCAGCCGCGTATAATGATAGCTAAAATGGGCCAGGACGGTCACGACCGTGGTGCAAAGGTTGTGGCCACAGGTTATGCCGACTGCGGTTTCGACGTCGACATGGGCCCGCTGTTCCAGACCCCGGCCGAGGCCGCTCGTCAGGCCGTTGAGAACGACGTGCATTTCCTTGGCGTGTCGTCGCTGGCAGCCGGTCACAAGACCCTTGTGCCGCAGGTGATCGAGGAACTGAAGAAGCTCGGCCGCGAGGATATCATTGTTGTAGCAGGCGGTGTCATCCCCGCTCAGGATTACGACTTCCTTTACAAGGCCGGTGTGGCAGCCATCTTCGGCCCCGGTACACGGATTCCGTTGGCAGCTATCCGTATGCTTGAAATCTACAAGGGTGAGGAATAATTTTAATTATGACCCTCGCTAACTGAGAGTAAATGCAGACGTTGTGCCGATGTTCTGAATTTTGACACAACGCCATAACCACTGATAAATGCGGTGCGATTTTTGTGCTCAGCACGAAGATTGCACCGCATGGTTTATTTACGCGGCATATCCCTGCAAATTGATGAAATCATTGGTATCCGTCGAAAAAAGCCGACTTGATTTTAGATTTTCAAGTCGGCATTAGCTTTTTATAGTTGCAGGTTAAGTACATGACAAAAATTTGAAAACATCGAATTTTGGGGTATAAGCAGGACGCAGAAGTATGGTCGCAATCTCCTCCAAACCATACTTGACAAGCGACTTTGCCTTTCTTCCCCATGTTTCAGAATCTTTATCGGTTTAATATTTATATCTTTATGTTCACCAACGAGATACGCCCATACGAGAGCCATGCAGACCATCGCGACAAGTCTTGCGATGCGCTCCATATCACGCATGTGGGTGTCCTCGATGTTGAAGCCGGAGGATTTCATGGCTCTGAAAGCCGTTTCTATCTCCCATCGCTTTTTTTGTATGTCAAAATCGCGCCCTCGGGCCGGTTGAAGCATATAAGAATCTGCAATTCCGGAACACCGTCGGAGTTTTTGATTCGGCTGCCGGCAAGATAGACATACTCGCCTTTGTGAAGAAAAAAGCTTATGGAAGAATTTCTCCTGACCGACCTTCAGATCATTGAACAGCCACCAGGCGCGGATTCTCTCACCGGTGGATGGCTTGACAATCCAGAAGTTCTGACGTATCCGGATGTAATACCGTATGCGACGGCTGTTGAGCCACCCTGTCCATTCCTTTCCGATGAACTCGCGGTCTGCCACACAAGACAGTCGATGCATTCCGCCCGAAAAGACGGATAAAACGTTCCATAATCTTCCTGCGTTCGTTCGAGCTGGAGTTGCCACGTTTAGGGAGAAGACTGAAAATCAGCGGAAAGGCGATACCTTTGTATGTCACGCCCAGCATCAGTATGTTGATGTTGAACTCCCCGAACTTCCAGTTGGTGCGATCCATGCTGAGCACAAGACCGGTCTTGACAGGAAGCAGCGAGAAAATTATACGCGCTATGATGTCAAGGTCAAGAACATACTTGGCAAAGAATCTTTGGAGCCGTCTGAGGTTGGAATCCCTGTCGACAGCCGTAGGCATCGCGTCAGCAAGTTTGTGGAGGCTGACAGTCTGCACAACACAGAGTGCGTGGAGCAGCAGCGCCATAAGTTTTATGCGTGCCAGATTCATACTTTGTCCAAAGTGCTCTTGCATAATCGGGAGGATTTGGTTAACTTTGACCAAGTCCTTGGAATTAGTAGTTTTCATGGAGAAAAGTCGCCAAACTTTTCCTTTAAATTACTAAATTTCAGGGACTTTTGCAAATTTAATCGACTGAAAATTAAATGTTTAACAGCATAATTTCAATTTTTTTGTCATCTACTAA
>VOFJ01001622.1_pt1 | contig 14078 bp, 25 predicted proteins | sample 5384081 | NCBI WGS metagenome assembly VOFJ01 (sample SAMN12384729, study PRJNA508395) | human gut metagenome | isolation source: healthy gut I | host: Homo sapiens
TTCCGTAAATTTAACCACAACAAAATGACCTTCGGCATCACCTACTGCACCAGCGAAAACTTCATTCTGGTGCTCTCGCACGACGAGGTCGTCCACCTCAAATGCTCGATGATCAACAAAATGCCGGGCGAATACGAGGATAAATTTGCCAACCTGAAAGTCGGCTACACTTTCATGCTCGGACATCCGGGCAAAAAGCTTTTATTCATGGGCCAGGATTTCGGCCAGTACCATGAATGGGATGAAAAAGTCTCCCCTCGACTGGTACCTTACGAAAGAGCCGTTCCATGCCGACCTCCAGAATTATGTGAAAGGGCTTTTTGACGCTCTACCACAAATATCCGGCGCTCTACCGCCTGGACGAGGAGTATGACGGCTTCCAGTGGATCAACGCCAACGACGGCGACCGGAGCATTTTCAGCTTTATCCGCCGCGATGAAACACAGAAAAAGAATCTTCTCTTCATCTGCAACTTCACCCCGGTAGACCGCGACGATTACCGCGTCGGTGTTCCGAAACGCGGCACCTACACGCTGCTTGCTTGACCAGGAACACGGCTACTACAAGCGCGGCGATAAGATCAGCCATTACCGCTCCATCAAGAGCGAATGTGACGGACAGCCATACTCCTTTGCGTACCCGCTTCCGGCGTATGGAACTGCGGTGTTCCGGTTCTCATAAACTAATGTTCCTATGAATTCAAAAACCTGCCGCAGACAGACTGTTTATATGGGGATACAGTCTGCCTGCGGCAGGTTTTATTTATACGGGTTCTGATTCGTGACCCAATCAATTTTATCCGCGGATCGCCGCTTCCAGCTGCTTCAGCGCTTTCTCCACCGTCGCCCGCGGGCATGCGATATTGATCCGCTCGAAGCCCTCGCCGTCCGGTCCGAACATCGCGCCGCTGTCCAGTCACAGATGTGCCTTGTCCACGATCAGATGTTCCAGCTCTTTTTCATTCAAATGAAGCGCCTTAAAATCCAGCCACAGAAGGTAGGTTCCTCCGGCTCGATCAGACGGATTTCCGGCAGATGCTCTTCCAGATACGCCTTCACAAACTTCCGGTTCTCCTCCAGATACGCTTTTAGCTGTAAGCCACCCGCGCCCTCTTCATACGCCGCCTGGCATGCTACCAGTCCCCCATCAGACCGACCTGGCTGTAGCCTGCCGCCGCGATCTCCCTTTAAGAGTTTTTCCGAAGCTCTGGGTTCGGCACAAAGATATTGGAAATCTGCAGTCCCGCCAGATTGAACGTCTTAGATGGTGCCGTGCAGATCAGGCAGTTCTGCTCAAACTCTGCACCCAGCTTCGCAAATACTGTGTGCGGATGTCCCTCGCGGGTAAAATCACTGTGGATCTCATCGCTGACCACGAGCACACCGTGACGCAGGCAAATCTCGCCAACCCGGCGCAGTTCTTCCTCGCTCCAGACACGTCCGACCGGGTTGTGCGGACTGCAAAGCAGGAACAATTTGACCTTTATTTTCCACGATCTTCGTTTCCAGATCATCCAGATCCATCGTATAATAGCCATCCGTGTTTTTCAGCGGGCTGTTGACAATCGTACGCCCATTATCCGTAATTACTTCCGAAAACGGATAGTACACCGGCTGCTGAAGCAGTACGCCGTCACCTTCCTTTGTATACGCCCGGACAGCCGCCGCCAGCGCGAATACAACGCCCGGTGTCTTCACCAGCCACTCCGGTTTCGTCTCCCAGCCAAAGCGCTCCCGGTACCAGTTCTGGACTGCCGCAAAATAGCCCCTTTTCCATCACTGTAGCCGAAAATGCCATGTTTTACTGTCTCTTCCAGCCGCTCTAAAATCGCCGGAGCCGTCTGAAAATCCATATCAGCCACCCAAAGCGGTAAAATATCCGCTGGTTTTCCTCGCTCGATGGCAAAATCATATTTTTAAACAGTTGGTACCATGCCGGTCCACCACTTTGTCAAAATCGTATTTCATGCATTTTCCTCCCAATCCATCGTTCCTGTCAATGAACAGTTTTCACTCTGGCGTCCTGTCATCCATGTCCATATCCCACTGCCCATGCAAAACCGATACCAAACATATCTATCCTCTTTTTACGCTAACGCCTGCTCCAAATCCGCAATCAGATCATCCACATTTTCAATACCGACAGACAGACGTAAAAATGTCTCCGTAATTCCAAGACGTTCCCGGATCTCAACCGGCACATCGCCGTGTGTCTGCAGCATCGGATAGGTAATCAGGGACTCCACGCCGCCCAGACTCTCCGCATAGGAAATAAGCTTCACGCGCTCCAGCACCTTTCTCGCCGTCTCCTCTGTATCAGTGCGGAACGAAATCATGCTGCCCGCGCCGGCTCTGTTTTTGGTTGATCTCATACCCCGGATGCTCCGGAAGTCCTACATAGTAGACATCCGTTACTTTTTTTTCTGCTCTTTTCAGCCAGCTCGCGATCTTCATCGCATTCTCCTGCTGCCGTTCCACACGCACTGACAGAGTCTTGATGTGCCGCGCAGGACTAAGAAAGAATCAAACGGAGAAAGTCCGCTTCCGATCGTCTTGAACAGATACCGGATCTGCTCTGCCAGCGCCTTGATCGGCGTACATAAAAATCCAGCCAGCGTATCATTGTGACCGCCTAAAAACTTCGTGCCGCTGTGGACAACCAGATCCGCGCCCTGCGCGATCGGATTCTGCAGATACGGGGACAGGAAGGTATTGTCCACGATCAGAAGCAGTCCGTGCTTCGTCGCCAGACGGCTCATTTCCGCCAGATCGGTCACCTGCATCGTCGGGTTGCTCGGTGTCTCGATGTAGAGTGCCTTCGTCTGATCCGTGATCGCCTTCTCAACCGCCTCCACATCGGCTGTATTTACATAGGAAAATGAAAAACCGCGCTTCTTTTCCAGTGCCTCAAAAATACGGACAGAACCGCCATACAGATCCTCGGTACATACAAAATGGCTGCCACTGTCAAACAGCTCCATCATCAGCGAGATCGCCGCCATACCGGATGTGCAGGCAACGGTATCAACCGCTCCTTCCAGCGCCGAAACAGTCTTTTCCAACTCGTCTCTGGTCGGGTTGCTCTCACGCGTATAATTATGACCGGTCGATTCCCCAATACCCGGGTGGGCAAAGTCGCCGTCTGGTAAATCGGTACTGAAACAGCGCCAAAGAATGGTTTTTAGAAGTTTTCCTGATCTCCGCAAATACAAGTTGTCTCTATCTGATAAGCCACGATGTCATCCTCCTGTGTCTATTTGCTATATCAGCAAATTTGTTTTTTATATATTTTTCTTATTTCATATTGTTTTAATTGGTTTATCAGTGATTGTAATGCGGAATTCCTACTTTGTCAATAGGAATTCCATGCAGTCCGCCATTTTCCCGGGCGTTTTTCCTTCCTCAGCGCAAAAAACCTATCAAAGTACATTTTTTGTTTTTTCACAGAACGCACCTTCCAAACAAATAAAGAAAAGGTCAGAATCAATGACATCTTCCCACATTTCAGAAATATATCATCCATTCTGACCGCTTTAAATGGCTGCAGTTCTCGCTCCCCTTACCAGTAGGTTTCACTTTTCATCAACCACACGCTAATTTTTACCAAATTACACTCTTAATTTCCTTTGCAGACTTCCTCTAGAAAATACCGGTGCACCGTCACATCCTCATTCAATTCCGGATGAAATGCCGTCGCAAACTGGTTTCCCTGTCTGGCTGCGACTATCTTTCCATCCACTGTCGCCAGCACCTTAACATTTTTCCTGAAGCGAAGCGATGTACGGCGCGCGGATAAAAGTCATCGGAATCGTCCCCAGACCGGCAAATTCAGCCTCCGTGTAAAAACTTCCAAGCTGACGCCCGTAGGCATTCCGCACCGCCGACACATCCATCGTCGCAAAGCACGGCGTTCCGCCCTCGATCTCCTTGGCCAGAAGCAGAAGCCCCGCGCACGTTCCATACACCGGAAGCCCTGCCGCAATCTTTGCCCGAAGCGGCTCATAAAGCCCCAGCTCATCCAGGAGCTTGCGCATCGCGGTGCTCTCACCGCCCGGCAGAATCAGTCCGTCCATCGGCCGCTCCAGATCCGGAAGCTGCCGGATCTCAAACGCCTCTGCGCCCAGTTTCCGTACCATGGCAATGTGTTCGGCAAACGCGCCCTGCACCGCCAGCACGCCTATCTGTTTTTTTCTCCATCTTACTGTCCCTGCTCTGCCATCAAAATCGCAATCTCATTCTCATTGATACCAACCATCGCCTCGCCCAGATCCTCAGAAATCGCAGCAAGTAATTTTGCATCCTTGTAATTCGTTACTGCCTGCACGATCGCCGACGCACGTTTCTCCGGATTGCCCGACTTGAAGATGCCGGAGCCGACAAACACGCCCTCCGCGCCCAGCTGCATCATCAGGGCCGCGTCGGCGGGGGTGGCCACGCCGCCTGCCGCGAAATTGACAACCGGGAGGCGTCCATTGTCATGTACATAGCGGAGCAGATGAACCCGGAACTTTTAACTGTTTTGCTGCCTCGTAAAGCTCATCCTCACGCAGGTTCTGAACCCGGCGGATCTCCGAATTCATCGCACGCATATGGCGGACTGCCTGTACGACATCGCCCGTTCCCGGCTCGCCCTTGGTACGGATCATCGAAGCACCTTCCTCGATCCGGCGCAGCGCCTCTCCCAGGTCTCTCGCACCGCAGACAAACGGAACCTTGAACTGTGTCTTGTCAATATGGTACACATCATCCGCAGGAGATAATACCTCGCTCTCATCGATATAATCAATCTCGATCGCTTCCAGAATCTGCGCCTCCACAAAATGACCGATCCGGCACTTCGCCATAACCGGAATCGAAACTGCCTCCTGAATGCCGCGAATCATCTTCGGGTCACTCATACGGGACACACCGCCCGCTGCCCGGATATCCGCCGGAATCCGCTCCAGCGCCATAACCGCACACGCGCCTGCCGCTTCCGCGATTTTCGCCTGCTCCGGCGTAGTGACATCCATGATAACGCCGCCCTTTAACATCTGTGCCAGCTGTTTATTCAGTTCATAACGATTCTCTGCCATTTTTATTCCTCCCGTGGTTGAATATGATTTTTCTTTGTAAGCCAAGCGTCCTTACGATCCTTGCAATCAATACCCGAATCCACTGAATCATTCACAGGCAAGCGCCTCTTCTGCCTTTCTATTCTGCCTTGCGAAAAACAATTCACTGACATTCTGTATTTTTACATTCATTTCCGCATCAACTTAGTAGGAATTATAACAAAAACTGTACTGATTAAAATATACACTTTTAAATATTTTAATCAGTACAGTTTGTTCTTTTCTCAAATCTTATTCTATTTTTTTCCTTTTATCTGCACAAAACCAGAGCGCCCTAGCATTCCACCAACGCCACTCCACTTACCCATTTTTCAGCTTTCCGTTTGTGTCTACGCCTCTTCCGCCTCCAGCAGCGGCTGGTACACATCCCGCTTCGAAAACCCCGCGGTCCTTCGCCACCAGCTTCATCGCTTCCTTGCGGCTGTTTCCCTGTGATTCATAATGTTCCATATGCTCTTCCAGGGACATCTGCTGCCAGCGCGCCTGATCCTCCGCCTCGATCTCCTGGACGGCTTTGCCCTCGATGACGATCACGCACTCGCCCTTCGGCTCATTTTCCGTATAATACGCCACCGCCTGCGAAAGCGTCGTCCGGAATGCCGTCTCGTATTTCTTCGTCAGCTCCCGGCAGATGGACGCCTTTCTATCCCCCAGCGCCTCGTAAAGCTCCCGTGAGAGTCCGCAGAAGGTGGTGCGGCGCCTCGTAAAGCACAATCGTGCGCGTCTCATTCTGAAGCTCTGCAAGCACCCGCTGGTGCTCCTTCTTGTCCGTCGGAAGAAATGCCTCAAAACAGAACCGTCTCGTCGGAAGTCCCGAAATAATCAGCGCCGTAACACACGCCACCGCTCCCGGAAGCGCGGTTACTTTAATTCCCCGCCTCGCAGCACTGGCGCACCAGCTCCTCGCCCGGATCCGAAATACCCGGCGTCCCGGCGTCCGTGATGCAGGCAATATTCATGCCCGATTTCAGCTTCTCCACCAGCACACGCGCCTTCTCGACCTTATTGTACTCATGGTAGCTCGTCATCGGTGTATGAATATCAAAATGATTCAGAAGCTTAATACTGTGCCGCGTGTCCTCCGCCGCAATCAGATCCACCTGCTTTTAACGTCTCCAGTACCCGGAATGTGATGTCATCCAGGTTGCCGATCGGCGTGGCACACAAATATAATGTTCCTTCCATCGTTCTCCCTATTCCATTAATACCCGTAAATATCATAAATCTCATCTGTATACACGCCCTGTTCTTTTGTATACAATGATCGGCTTTTCCACTGTCATCAGCGCCGCCGCCGCGCACCGCCTCGATGAGAACCATATTTGCCTCTTTATCTGCAAACGGATGGACAAATTTCATCCGCTTCGGCTCCAATTTCTGACTTTTTCATCGCCATCAGAATCTCAATGAGCCGTCTCGGACGGTGCACCATATAGAGTCGTCCGCCGGGACGAAGTGCCGAAGCCGCCGCGCGCACGACATCCTCCAGATTGCAGAGAACCTCATGGCGGGCAATCGCCTTGGGAAGATCGGGATTTTTCAGCCCATGGCTGTCGTTCATGTACGGCGGGTTCGTCGTTACCACATCAAAGGATGCCTTCTCAAACAGCGTCGGAACCTCCTTGATATCGCCCTGCACGATCGAAACCTTATCTTCCAGCCTGTTGAGCGCCACACTCCGGGATGCCATCTCCGCCATCTCCGCCTGGATCTCCAGACCTGTAAAATGGCTTCCTTCCGTCTTTTGCCTCCAGAAGAATCGGAATAATACCGGTTCCCGTTCCCAGATCAAGCACTTTCTCGCCCGGCTTCACCGATGCAAACCCGGACAAAAGCACCGCGTCCATGCCAAAAACAGAACCCGTTCGTCTTCTGGATGATCCGGTATCCGTTCCGCTGCAGTTCATCGATCCGCTCGCCCTCTTTAATTATCATCCAGCTTTGACTTTCCTTCCTTTTTCTCCAGTGCCTCCAGCGCTTTCAGCTCCGCATCGTTGACATTTCCCCTGTCACGGCGGCGCTTCGGCTTAAACTTGAGCTGATCCACACGGTAATCACGGATCTCCTTCTCATCCCGTCCTACCGTCACAACCACCTTTACCTGCTGGCGCAGGACGCTGACGCTGTGAACCTCGCCTTTCAGCCCGTCATCCGTTGTGACGTAATCGCCGACACTCGGCAGATGGCTGTTCAGATCCTCATACGTCTCTTCCTCGTATTTCAGGCAGCACATCAGACGACCGCACACACCCGAAATCTTCGTCGGATTTAAGGACAGATTCTGCTCTTTTGCCATCTTAATGGAAACCGGAATAAACTCCGATAAATATGAATGACAACAGAGCGGACGACCACAGATACCGACGCCACCCAAAATCTTCGTCTCATCCCGGACGCCAATCTGGCGCAGCTCGATCCGCGTCTTAAAGATCGCCGCCAGATCCTTGACAAGCTCACGGAAATCGATTCTTCCGTCCGCCGTGAAGTAAAACAACAGCTTATTATTGTCAAACGTGTATTCTGCATCGATCAGCTTCATCTGCAATTCATGCTTGCGGATCTTTTTCCTGACAGATCTGGAATGCCTCATGCTCTTTTTTTCTTTATTCTTCCGTTCCAGCTCCTCGTCATTCTTCGTCGCCATACGAATGACCGATTTCAGCGGCTGGATCACCTTCTTTCTCATCCACCTCGCGGACGCCAAGAACCACCCTCTCCGAACTCGATTCCGCGGGCGGTCTCCACGATCACCTGGTCGCCCATCTTGATTTCCATCTGCGCCGGATCGAAGTAATATACCTTTCCGGCCTTGCGGAACCGGACTCCGATTACCTTTATCATAAATTTAATTCTCCTTCATCGTCAAAAGCATCAGCTCCAGCGCCAAAATCGGTGTTGACGTTAGCATTCAGCCGGACTTTTGCCTTTTCAATCGCACTCAATATCTCTTCCAGCCCCTCATAGGAACTCTTCTGGCAGCAACTGCTGACCGCTGAATACTCATCCTTAAAGATCAGCGAATTCATGTCCTTTGTGACCTTAAACATCAGAATATCCCTGTACCAGAGCTGCATGAAATCCAGGCACTCATACAGATCCAGATTGTCCTCCTGCAGCTTGCGGATATAATCCAGAAGCATCGGAATATCCATGTCCTTGATATTTTTAAGCAGCGTCAGCACCTCTCGGTACAAAAGTGCAAACTCCTCCGAAGAGGCGAGATGAATCGCTTTTCCTAAATTTCTCTCGCAAACGCCGCATAAATATCCGCCTGACCATCCGAAACGCCCATTTTCTCCGTCAGGTAATCGCTTACCACCGAATCCTTGAGCGGACGAAGTTTCAACTGGATACAGCGGGACAGGATCGTCGGCAGAAATACCTCCGGGTTCGTCGTGATAAGCACCAGCACCGCATAGGCCGGCGGCTCCTCAATCGTCTTTAAAAGAGCGTTCTGCGCCTGCACCGTCATTTTCTCCGCCTCATCGACCAGATATATCTTATATGGACTGCTGTACGGGCGGATCGAAACCGTATCATTGATCTGAATCCGGACATCATCGACACCAATGCTCGCCGGTTTCTCATGTGTCACCCAGATCACATCCGGATGATTGCCCGACAAAAACTGCTTACAGGAATGGCATTCCATGCACGGCTCCGTCCCATGTTTCTCGCACAAAAGCGTCATGGCAAATGCCTTCGCGATCGTCTTGCGTCCCATTCCTTCCTCGCCCGACAATATGTAAGCATGTGAAACTCTCTGATACCCGATCGCCTTCTGAAGGTGCTCTTTTTATCTTCTCATGTCCAATAATATCGTGAAAACCTGCCATCTTGATGCTCCTTTCAGGGCTGGACTATGGACTCTGGATTTTAATTCTAAAATCAATTTCAATCGTATGGATCGGTTGGGATCCCTTCTATCATGCCCTTCTTTTTTATTATTTGTAAATCTCTATCATCTTAGTATAACACAAGCTTTAACCTCTGCCTAGTGCGATGAAATTCCGAATTTATTACTGTTCACGCATACGTGCCCAGTAACGGAATTTGCCGTGGCTTCGCATTTAAATACGGCAAATTCCTGCTGCCACCACGTTTTCTTACGGCACTTTCGGTTCCAAAAAGTGCCAATCCGTGAGCCCGAATTTCCCTTACCAACGTATCCACACACGCTTCCAGCTCGCGGTTTTCAAACCGGTTTTCCGCCCGGATCCCACATTTTTTTCCATATTTTCGGCACTGAAATCTGCCTCATCCGCCAGGAAACGGCGGCACAGCTCCGCATACTTTGGCTCTGTCTGCTGCCGTTCCCGGTCAAGCGCACGCTGAAGGCGTTCACCGTCCTCCACCTCAATGTAAAAGCGGCACCAGTGCATACGCGCCGAAAATAATTACGCGTCCCCTCATACGATTCCAGCGTCCCGATCATGAAATAATCATGCGATCCCAGATCGATCTGCCCATCGTCCACCGTTGCATAACTCCACGGTCCATAAATAGTCTGGTAGGTTCTCTTTTTCAATGATCTTTCCCTGTTTCTCCAAATCCGCAAGCCTTTTTTCCGGTCACAAAATAATACTCCCACCGTCCCGCTCGCCTGCCCGGATCGGTCTGGTCGTATACGGCACCACCGTCCGGATCTGCGGCAGCCGCTCTCTCAATATCTTATAGATCGTGTCCTTCCCGGACGCGCTCTTTTCCCATCACGTAAAATATATGTCCCATCTTCCTATTATGCCTTTCCAGCCAGTATTTTCACACGCATTCCATCGTATATATAAATCCGATTTTTCTCTGTTTCTTATGGCAAATGTGCGAACCTGGTAAATCAATACCTGACATTTTCTAAATAACAACCTCTATCCACAAATTCAATTTGTCTGATTTTTTTTCACAAATTCCTTCCACCGTAAGTCCCAGCTTCCAATCCTCACGCATCCGCGCGATCTCCCTTGTTCCAATCTGCTCTCCCGGCATCAGCATCGGTACCCCCGGCGGATAAATGGTAACGCAGGTCCGCGCCGCCCTTCCTTCCGCCTCCTCAAGCGGCACCAGCATGCCATCCCCATGCCATGCCTGCCGGGGAGACACATCTGCTGTGGATAGTTTTCTGAATCATTTTCTTGGTTCGGTTTCTGATTCGATTGTGCTCCCGAAAATGGTTCCTGCCTGCCTTGTTTCGCATCTTTCAGCCCAACACTTTCCACCCGCGCATCCAGCTCCAAAAGTGCCCGCTCCAGACGCGAAAATCCTTCCTCCGTATCCATAAACGAAGTCATCAGAAGCGCATACCGCCCGCTCGACATCTCCGCCTCCAGATGATACTCTTTCCGCAAAACCTCTGCCAGTCTGGTTCCCGTCATAAAATCTGGAAATAGCACCAGTTTTGACGGATCATATCCATACACACCTGCCGCACCACAGATTTCCTCTTTCAGAAGCCGGAAATGTTTTAGCTTCGCCAATTTTTCCCGGAGTTCCCGCAATCGTGCGCCATACCGCGCCATCTCCCCGGCTCCTTTTTCTGCCATATACCGGACGCAGTTCTCCATCGACGCAATCAGAATATACGACGGGCTGGAACTCTGGTAAACCGATAAATACTGTTCCACCTTCTTCGCATCCAGAATCTGGCTTTTTCAGATGCAGAATCGCCGTCTGTGTCAGGGATGGAAGCGTCTTGTGAAGACTCTGGATCACCAGGTCCGCCCCCTCCTGTAACGCCCCATCCGGGAAATAGTTCCCATCCCCAAACGGCAGATGCGCGCCGTGCGCCTCATCCACAATCAGCGCCGCTCCATGCCGGTGCGCCGTCGCTGCAATCCCCTGGATATCCGACACGATCCCCTCATAGGTCGGGGAAGTCACAAACACCGCCCGGATCTCCGGATGCTCCAAAAGTGCTCGTTCCTGCTCTGGCTCGATCCCTCCCGGAATCTGAAACTCCGGCACCTCCTCCGGATATAAATATACCGGTTCCAGTTGGTTTAAAATCACCGCGTGATACGCCGATTTGTGGGAATTTCGAGCCATGAGGATTTTTTCCCCCGGCTTCACCGCCGCCGCGATCGCCGCCAGAATCCCGCACGTACTGCCATTCACCAGATACCAGCTCCGGTCTGATTCGTACACCGCAGCCGCCGAATTCATCGACTCTTTCAAAATATCTTCCGCATGATGCAGGTTGTCAAATCCATCAATCTCCGTGATATCCACCGAAAATGGATTCGGGACGGAAGTTATCCCCATTTTCACCTGGCGTTTGTGGCCCGGCATGTGGAACGGGTATACATCCGACGCCGCATAGGTAGATAAACGTTCTAAAAGCGGCACTTCCGGACGTAGGATGATTGTTTCCGACCGCATTTTTCCTGTCTTTATTCACTTTTTTCTTCTTCCTTCTGTTTCTCTCTTTTTTCGTTCATGTCTTATTTCTATCCGCTGCACCGCATCCCAGAAGCATTTCATTTCCCTGAAAACAACTTTTTTAAAATTTTATTTCTATCTTTTATAAAAAACTACCGCAGTATCTGATCGCCATCCTTGACACAAAGATTTTCTTCACACCTAATGTTACCATCCATCCACGGACAATCGGCGTCTTATACGAACCAGCGCCCGCGACGCCATCCTGCACATTATCCCAGGGCCAGTCCGGCGTCGGCCATAAGCAGACCTCCGGTGAAATCTCTTGGTAGAGCTCCTCTTCTACGCCTCTCTGCCCATGGTGCGCCATCTGTAGCACATCCGATTTCAGTTCCTCCTGCGTATGATTGGCAAGAAAAATCTTCCCCTGCCTGCCAGCCCATATCACCCAAAAAAACAGGATCCGTTTTCCGCCCATCTCCACGCGGTACGCGACCGAGCTGTTATTAAAACTATTTTTCCCGTGCAGGCAAATGGCTCGTTCATCACTGTGATCTCCGCGCCCGCCACTGAAATCTTCTGCCCTTTCGTAAGCGTCCCGCATTTTTTCTGCTTCCGGCAGTTTCGCAATCGCTTCCGTGATCCGATCATAACACTCCAAATCTGAATCCCGTCTTGAAACCTGCTCCTGACCTAAAAATTCTTTTATTCAGAAATGAATAATACACCTTACCGATCGAGATCGGCATCGGATCCATGTTTAAAATCTCCGTGATCGCCCCCACATGATCGCTGTGCGGATGGGTTAAAAAGCCATGCATCCACATGACCGCCCAACTCCTGAATAACCTCAATCAAATGCGGTGCATCGACATCACGACCGCCGTCTACCACGATCACCGCGCCTTCCTTCGTCTTCATGACGCAGGAGAGGTTCTGCCAGATATCCGCACACGCTAAAAGCCGAAGCTCTCCCCGTCCAGATACGGCTCCCTCCACACCCGGCTCCGCCGCCTCCGCCCGCAGCTAACGCTTCCATTTCTGCCGCCGACTGCTGTTCCCCCAGGTTATCTAAATCAATCGGCTGATTGGATTTTCTCCATTTTCATCTCGGACAGCCTCCCGCTCTGTACTGTCCACGATTGCTACCGTTCCGACTGTCTCCGGATAGTTCGTGAACCGGCGGCTGCATCCGCTCAAGTTCAAAGGAACGTCATGCCAAGCGCCGCCGCTGCATATAAATATTTCCGGCGTTTCTGTTTCATCTTGTTTGGCTCCATTTTTTTCTTCTCCATTTTAAAATTTCTGCATTTGCCTATTTCTATTCTTACTTCCATTTTGGTTTTTCTATTTGCTTCTGTTTTCAATCAATTATAACAGCTGCCATATCCGAAAACAAGAAATTATATATTCAAGAAAGACTCCTGTCTGAATGGCTTTTTACTTAACATGAATGTTAAACGAAGTTTCCTATTTCTGCTTCGCGCGAGTGCGCATCATTGGCACGTTAGTGCCTTTTTTGTGTAATAGGAAATTCCTTTGAGTTCCCTATTACACAAAAAAAACCGCCACACTGTCTCCAGTGTGACGGCTTCTCATCTTCATGAGGCATCGGGGATTCGAACCCCGGACAACTTGATTAAAAGTCAAGTGCTCTACCGACTGAGCTAATAATACCCCATATGCCCAGAACCGGAATCGAACCAGTGACACGAGGATTTTCAGTCCTCTGCTCTACCAACTGAGCTATCTGGGCGTAAGGGTTATTTGATTTTATGCGGATTAAAAGTTTGCTTGTCGCTTTTTTAGTCCGAAGTGCTTCAGCTCAAGACCTGCGGTCTTTCGCTTACGGCATTCGCCGTATACATCTAAAAAATATATCTGTTAAAAAACATGCAAGCATGTTTTTAACTTCTATATTTTTATCTGTGCACTTCTCATTGCATAAAAAAAATTGCGGGGGCAGGATTTGAACCTGCGACCTTCGGGTTATGAGCCCGACGAGCTTCCAGACTGCTCCACCCCGCGCTAATTTACTCTATTATTATATACAATTTCTGGAAAAATACAACCATTATTGTAAAAATAATAATGGATGGAGGTGGATTCGGACCACCGAAGCGAAACGCAACAGATTTACAGTCTGCCCCCTTTGGCCACTCGGGAACCCATCCATTTTAAAAAGCCGATGATCGGACTCGAACCGATAACCTGCTGATTACAAATCAGCTGCTCTGCCAATTGAGCCACATCGGCATAAAAACATTGGTAACAATGGGTCCTACAGGGCTCGAACCTGTGCCCCTCTGCTTGTAAGGCAGATGCTCTCCCAGCTGAGCTAAGACCCCATCTACGATACTGCACCAGTCCATATTCATTTTTCAAAGAATTGAAATAGTCGTATCTAAACGACCCGGATGGGGTTCGAACCCACGACCTCCGCCGTGACAGGGCGGCGCTCTAACCAACCAGCCCGCAGGCCACATTTGCAGGCCCCACAAAACTACTTTCAAAAAATCATACAACCTTTAACCCGCTTTTAATGCCCTCGACCGATTAGTAACAGTCAGCTCCATGTGTTGCCACACTTCCA
>VOFJ01000667.1_pt1 | contig 14077 bp, 26 predicted proteins | sample 5384081 | NCBI WGS metagenome assembly VOFJ01 (sample SAMN12384729, study PRJNA508395) | human gut metagenome | isolation source: healthy gut I | host: Homo sapiens
ACAGATATAAGATATTGTGAAATTAAAATTTGAAATTTTATTGCAATATAACTTGAAATCTGCTACAATATTTTTGGACGAGATGATATTGCTCCGTGCTAAGGAAGGCAAGTGTTATCAATCCTGATAACAAACTGATAACATTAGCCCATATAGGCAGGATAATATGGATACATCAAATAATCAAGAGCACCACGAATATGACAGAGAATAATCTCTAAACAAAATTGATTAGGCTTTGTCGAGTGGGAATAATCACAAAGATCCCGAAAACCTTGATACAAAAGGTCCCCGGGATTTTATATTTGAAAAGCGTAACAAAAACGTAGCATCTTTTTGGAAAAATTCGTTTTTATGCGGGTTTGCGGATGCCGCCCGGATTGCGAAATCATTTTTGCAATACTTTTTATAACACCTTGCAAGCAACAAGCATTTTGTAACAGACGAAATAGTTGCAAGCGGTTTTGCGGTAAAATGAATCATAAGCAAATCGGATTTCAGCCATCGCGGTTGAAATCCGATTTTTATTCTAACGGTTTCGAGGTAAACGGCGGAACCAACTAAAGTAACATCGCTCACCTTGCGAAGCTCAACAACGTCATCACTGACAAGACGGTGACCACGCTTGATCAGCTCAAGGGCTGCCTCGCTCTTACCAATACCGCTCTCTCCTGTGATCAGAATTCCTTCGCCATAAACATCTACAAGCACACCATGAATGGAAATACAGGGGAGCCAGCTGGACGCCAAGCCAACGGATGATCTCTGCCATCAGACTGGACGTCGTTCTCTCTGTCACAAATGTAGGTACATTATATTTGTATGCAAGATCTATCATATCCTGTGACGGTCTTGTCATAGTGCTGAAGATGACACATGGGATCTTGCTGGAGATAAAACGCTCGTACTTGAATGTGCGCTCCTCATCGCTTAACTGCATCAGATAAGTATACTCTACATATCCGATGATCTGAACACGCTCGTTTGCAAAATGCTCCAGATATCCTGTAAGCTGCAAAGCCGGACGATTTATTTCTGCTGTCTTCACATAAATCTCTGTAAGGTCAATATCAGGCGTCAGGTTGGTCAGATTCAGTTCCTGCGCCAGCTTGGTAAGCTGTACACCCTTCATGCTTTTTATCTCCTTTTTCTCTAATGAAGTCCTTCCCGCATAAGCAGTTCCCTGCAGTTACAAGATTCCTCATAATAGGTGAAAACTGTTATGCAGTCTGTGCAGGTTTCTTTGCACTGCACATAGAAATTATATACATTGCCAAAATCCACACTTATCTGTATTATACACAATTTTTTCTGTAACTTCAATGTCGAATCTTGTTAAAACTGTTACTGTTCGCTCTATTCACAGTAACACGCTTCACGATGCACAGAAATCATGCATTCGTATGATTTGGCGCTCTATGAAAAAACTGATAGACAGCCTCCGCGCTCTGTACATTCATAGACTCTGTCTGACTTAATTCTTCCACAGAAGCATCCCCCTGATATTCTCAACAGACCGGAATCTTCTCATAAGAGCCTTTCGCCTGGTCTCGCCAATTCCCGGAATATCATCCAGAACGGAATGTACCTGTTCTTTGCTTCTAAGGGAGCGGTGATACTCAATGGCAAAACGGTGTGCCTCATCCTGGATCCTGGTTACCAGATGGAAACCCTCACCAGAAGTATCAATGGGAATTTCAACATTATTGAAATACACCCCTCTGGTTCGGTGGTTATCATCCTTTACCATACCACATACCGGAATATCAATTCCAAGCTCTCCAAGAACCTTCCGTGCAATGTTTACCTGGCCACGTCCGCCATCCATAAGGATCAGATCCGGAAGAATGGAAAAGCTGTCGTATTCGCCCTTGGATTCATGGGTGAAACGCCTTGTAAGCACTTCCTCCATGCTGGCGTAATCATTTGGTCCCTGTACCCATTTGATCTTGAATTTGCGGTAAATCACTGCGCTTAGGCTTTCCTTTTTCGTAAACTACCATGGAGCCAACGGACTCAAATCCACTGATATTGGAAATATCGTAGGCCTCCATACGCACAATATCCTTAAGCCCCAGCCAGTCCTCAATCTCCTTCACAGCGCCGATCGTACGTCCTTCTTCACGCTTGATCCGTTCTCTGTCTTTGGAAAGAACCATCCAGGCGTTTTCCTCTTGGCAAGCTCCACCAGCTTCTCCTTTGTTCCCTTTTTCGGTACACGAATGTGAACACGCTGTTTACGCCTTGCAGTCAGCCAGTCTTCAATAATTTCCCCATCTTCTATCTCTGTTTGCATCATGATTTCCGCCGGAATAAATGGCGTCCCCGCATAAAACTGTTTCAGAAAGCTTGACAAAAACCTGTGCTTTGGTATCGCCTCTTGCCACACGGAGAAAAAATGATCTCTGCCGATCAGCCTGCCATCCCGGATAAAAAAATACCTGGACAACCGCATCCTGATCCCTGAGGTCTTCACTGTCATCCATGGCAACTGCAATAATAAATCCCTGTCCTCTTCCCCATAGGTAGTAATCTTCTGTCGTTCTCCGATCCGTCTGATACTGTTAATTAAATCACGATATCCTGCAGCATCCTCAAAACGCATCTCCTCTGAAGCAGCCATCATTTTTCAGTCAGTTGATCGATGGTCTCCTTGTAATTTCCATTGAGGAAATGAAGTACCTGTCCAATGTTCTGCTTATACGCTTCCTCACTTACATTTCCCTGGCAGGGAGCCGTGCACTGCTTCATATGATAATACAGACATGGACGGTCTTTGCCGCAGTCACGGGGCAGATTACGGTTGCAGGAGCGCACCATATAAATCTTGCGGACCAGCTCGATCACGTCTTTCACAGCTGTGGAGCTGGTATAGGGTCCGAAATATTTCGCCTTGTCCTTTTTTCATGGTGCGGGAAAAAGGACTCTGGGATAGGGCTCGTTTACCGTCACTTTAATGAATGGATATGTCTTATCATCCTTCAACATGGTGTTGTATTTCGGACGGTGCTCCTTGATCAGGTTGCACTCCAGTACCAGCGCCTCCAATTCAGAATCGGTGACAATATACTCAAATCTGGTAATGTGAGTGACCATCTGCTCAATCTTTTGCACCTTTGTTTCGGCTGCTCTGGAAATACTGACGAACACGGTTCTTCAGACTGACCGCCTTTCCCACATAAATGATCTCATCCTTTTCCCCATGCATAATGTAGACACCAGGCTTACCGGGCAGCTTTTTTAACTCTTCTTCAATCAGGAACATAAAAACTCTCCTTTGTTGAAAAGAACCGGGAAAACATGTCTCCCGGTTCTGATGTTTTATCCTATATTATCTGTATTGTTCAATTGCAGGAACGGCAATAGCAGATTCCGCTGTCTCTGTGTCCGCATTTGCCTCATCCGTTTTATCCTCTGCTTTCACAGCCTCATCCAGCGCCTTCAGCCCTTCTGCATCCAACACATCTGAAACTTCCATTCCCTTCTCCACTGCGCGGAAAATGATCATAAATTCCTTACCGGTAATGGTCTCCTTGCGGATCAGATAAGCAGCGATCTTGTCCAAAGCCTTTCTGTGACTGCTGATCAGGCGCTTCGCCTCCTCATAAGAAACACGAAGCAGCTCCATAACCTCATGGTCAACTTCTGGTAGCTGTATTGTCACCGCAATTAAGCACTGCACGACCATTCAGATACTGATTCTCCTGAGTTGCAAGACCCATCAGACCAAACTTCTTGGACATACCATACTGGGTGATCATGGCTCTTGCCACCTTGGTAGCCTGCTCAATATCATTGGCAGCACCTGTAGTGACTGTGTCAAAAACGATCTCCTCTGCAGCACGTCCGCCAAGATATCCGACCAGCATAGCTTCCAGTTCTTTCTGGGTATTCAGATATTTTTCTTCCTCAGGTACCTGCATAACGTAACCCAGTGCTCCCATGGTACGCGGAACGATCGTGATCTTCTGTACCGGCTCGGAATCCTTTCTGAAGGGCACTTTACCAGTGCATGTCCTACCTCATGATAGGATACGATACGGCGCTCCTGGGCACTTAAAATACGGTCTTTCTTCTCTTTTCCAACAAGAACCACCTCAACAGACTCCAGAAGATCCTTCTGGGAAACTGCGTGACGGCCATTCTTAACAGCTAGGATAGCGGCCTCATTAACCATATTGGCAAGATCAGAACCAACGGCACCGGATGTGGCAAGGGCAATTGCCTCGAAATCAACGGTATCGTCAAGCCTTTACATTCTTCGCATGAACCTTCAGGATATCAATACGTCCTTTCAGATCCGGACGGTCAACGATAACACGGCGGTCAAAACGTCCCGGACGAAGAAGTGCCGGATCCAGTACCTCCGGACGGTTGGTAGCTGCCAGGATCAGAAGTCCCTTTGAAGTATCAAAACCATCCATCTCAGCAAGCAGCTGGTTCAAAGTCTGCTCACGCTCGTCATTACCTCCGCCGTAATGGGAATCACGGCTCTTTCCAATGGCATCAATCTCGTCAATGAAGACAATACATGGTGCATTCTTCTTGGCGTCTTCGAACAGATCCCTGACACGGGAAGCACCTACACCGACAAACATCTCCACAAAATCTGAACCGGAAAGGGAAAAAAGAACGGTACATGTGCCTCCCCTGCAACAGCCTTTGCCAGAAGGGTTTTACCTGTACCCGGAGGTCCTACAAGCAGGGCGCCCTTCGGCAGTTTGGCACCAATTTCCACGTATTTGCCTGGATTGTGAAGAAATTCCACAACCTCCTGCAAGGATTCCTTGGCCTCATCCTGTCCGGCAACATCCTTAAATGTGATTCCGGTCTCTTTCTGTACATACGCCTTGGCGCGGCTTTTCCCAACGCCCATCATACCACCGCCGCCTTTGTTTCATGCGGCGCATGAAGAACATAAGAAGCACAAACAGAAGCACAGACGGTAAAAAGTACGCTAAGCATCATTGCCATAAATTCTCCGAAAGCATCCGGCGGCTCAGATTTAAAAATAATACCGGTTCCTTCCAGACGTTTGGTAAGAGCAGTCTCATCTTCTGTCAGATTGGTGTAATAACTGATCTCCTGATAAGGATTCACCTGCTTCTTCGGCACGATAGTCAGGTTATCAGACTGAAGTGTAACGGATTTCACTTCATCATTATTCACCATATCAATAAACTTATCATACGTAATCTCACTGGAATTATCCTGCAGCATATTGGTAAACAGGCTGAAACACACCAGAGTAACCAAAAGACATATCAGAAAAGCCAGAATGGACTGATGATTTTTCTTATTGCGGTTGGGATCTTGATCTCTTCTTGGATCCCCTTTATCAGGGCGGCGTCCGCCTTGATTGTTATCCAGATTATTATCCATTTCATTCCTCCTTACTATCTTTTCTATTATAAAGATAAAACGCAGATAAATCAACCTGGATATTGTGAAAAACCCTCTGAATTTTTTTGAAAAAAAGGTCAAAAAATTCACATCAGAAAAAAAATAGATACTTTTTTTTACGGCGCAAACTGTAGTATACTAGAGCGTGTTTGAAAAAGGCTTTCTGCAGGATGTGCGTACAATTTGCAGGAATGATTTTTCTAATACAGTCCAGGAACAATTTTTTAAGGCAGGTGCAGAACGCATCTGCTGTATCCTTTTTTACCTGTAACTTTACAGTAAGAAACAACATAATGGATGAGGAACTAAAAGATTACTATGTGCCGCAAATATTCCGCAAGGTGTTTTGTGAACATAGCAAAGAACAGCCCAGAGAAAGAGGGAGGAAAGACAGAATGAAAAAAATTGGGTTCGATAATGACAAATATCTGAAAATGCAGTCCGAGCACATTCGTGAGACGAATCAGCAAATTTGACAACAAACTTTATCTGGAATTTGGCGGTAAACTGTTTGACGACTACCATGCATCCAGAGTTCTTCCGGGTTTTGAACCGGACAGCAAACTCCGTATGCTGATGCAGCTTTCTGATCAGGCGGAGATCGTTATTGTAATCAGCGCGCCTGATATTGAGAAGAATAAGATTCGCGGTGACCTTGGCATCACATATGATGAGGACGTACTCCGTCTGATGAACGAGTTTACAAGCAGAGGGGCTTTATGTAGGAAGTGTCTGCATCACACGTTACCCGGACAGGACAGCGCAGATGCATTCAAAAGCGTCTGGAGAAGCTTGGAATCAAGGTTTATGTCCTTTATAATATTCCAGGTTATCCAAGCAATACTTCCCTTGATCGTAAGTGATGAGGGCTATGGAAAGAATGACTATATTGAAACCACAAGACCTCTGGTTGTGATCACAGCCCCGGGACCTGGAAGCGGAAAAATGGCTACCTGTCTTTCCCAGCTTTATCATGAATACAAGCGAGGAATCAGCGCAGGCTATGCCAAATTCGAAACATTCCCTATCTGGAATCTGCCGTTGAAGCATCCGGTAAACCTCGCTTATGAGGCTGCTACAGCTGATCTGAATGATGTCAACATGATTGACCCATTCCATCTGGAAGCTTATGGTCAGACTACTGTCAACTATAACCGTGACGTAGAGATTTTTCCCTGTTGTACAGGCTATGTTTGAGAAAATCATGGGCGAGTGCCCATACAAATCTCCTACAGATATGGGAGTTAATATGGCTGGAAACTGTATTGTAGATGATGAGGTTTGCCAGGAGGCTTCCCGTCAGGAGATCATCCGCAGATATTACAAGAGTATGGATGCGCTTATGTCCGGTACCGGCACAGAGGAGGAGGTTTACAAGATCGAGCTTCTTCTGAAGCAGGCACATGCCACACTGGAGGACCGCAAGGTTGTTCCTGCTGCCCTGGAAAAGAGAAAGAAACCGGTGCTCCGGCTGCTGCCATGGAGCTGGAGGACGGAAGGATTATCACAGGTAAGACCTCTGATCTGCTTGGTGCATCCTCTGCCCTTCTTCTGAATGTGTTGAAAGAGCTTGCAGGAATTGATTACCAGAAGCATGTGATCTCCCGGATGCTATTCACCCTATTCAGGAGCTGAAAACAGATTATCTTGGAAGTAAGAATCCGCGTCTTCATATGGATGAGACCATGATTGCCCTTTCCATCAGTGCTGCTACGAATCCAGAAGCACGTCTTGCCCTGGAGCAGTTTCCAAAGCTGAAAGGCTGCCAGGCACATACTTCTGTTATGCTGTCTTCTGTGGATGTACTTTCCTTCCGTAAACTGGGCGTGGAGCTGACCTGTGAGCCGAAATTCGAGCAGGGGAAGAAGCTGTAGGGATAAGCAGGCATAGATTTTGTTGCTGCGTAATATAAAGCTCTGACAAATGATTATTAAAAAAATTATCATTTGTCAGAGCTTTTTCTTTCCTACTTTCTCCAAACTTCAAGTATTTTTTTCATTTTTACTTCAATTATTTTTAGAGCGAGTTTGAAAAATCACCGTTCTTCTGCGGTATCACATTCCCCGCTCATCTTCTTCGCAGTCTCTTCTGGCACTTCGATCAGTCCAAATTTCCAGAACAATGGGTAAATATAAGAAATCCCTCTAATCTCCCCTAATTCCTTGGAGCCTTTCACGATGCCGGATATCTGCCGGCAATTTTGGAATGCCATTTTTATGCTGCTCCAGGATAAGGTTTTGCTGTTTTCCCGGCGGTCGATGAGAAGCTCTTTGTTGTAGGTTCCGTCTTTGCCGATTTTCAGCTTGTACTGGTATGGGGAGACCAGAGGCTGTGCGAAATGGGTAGTTTTGGAAGGCTGCAATTGCTGACCAAAGAGTCTCTTCCACACAGTTCTGTCTAAGAGCATCAAGAACTATCTGCTGCTCATCTGTCAATTCCAACTTGTCATATGCTTTTATTTTTCTATCTGTAAATCCAGTTTCGGCTTTGTACTCATCATTTTGTTCCTTTACTTTATCCCAATTGCCGTTCTCTTTCTCCAGCATTACTTTCAACAGCCTTATAATTCCTTTGATTTCCTGCACACTCTGAACACTCAATACATGGAAATCTATTTTCTTTTCCCTGGAACTATATTTCTCTTCCAGAAGCTTTGCCTTTTTCCTCATCATGATCCTTGTATCTGGCTTTCCCGGACATATAAGCATAAGAATTGGCAGTTCCCGGATATTCAATATTTTCCTGCAGATAGAAGGGAGATGGATTCTCTTCCAGATCATGCTCCAGGCAATTCATTTTCTCTATAAACTTCCGGTAACTTCCGGGTAATGCTCTTTATATACACAAGATTCTTATGCAGACATACTGCACTTTTTTCCATCATCTGCCGTTCTTTTGGATTCTTCAGACAGTCATATTCATAATCCTGAACTTCATGTCCTTCTATGGAACGGATCAACTCACTGTACCAGTACATATGCTGCGCAGAATTGTCCGGAAACATAAAGTAAGTGGAGAATTCATGGTCAATCATCGGCGCCAGCCTCAGAATTTCTCCTTTTTTTATTACAAACGAATGCAATATTCTCATAGTGATAATTCTGATCGCCTTTCAGCACAGAAACCAGGATCTGCATGGCAAGCTGCTCTGCCATATCTTTATGATTCTGGAAATAGGAAGCCTCCAGAATATCCGTATAGTCATAAAACATCATACAGTAATTCTCATACTGATCTATATCTACCTTTTTATCCGGATACTTCCGAAAGAATTCCAGAAGATTCAAAAGCTGCTCATCTTCATTATAAATCCTTGGAACCACAGTCCCATAATCATAGTATTTCTGTGTCTCTTCTTCATAACCATGGCAAAAAAGCCAGCTGATATAAAGGCGCCGATACAAAATATTCATTTATCACATTCGACCAGAACACTTCCGCATAAGCGAACAAAGGCGTAGAAAATGGCTTGGATTTACTCAACGGCTTAAAAATCTGATTTCCACTGTAAACTGGAAAATGTTTCTCTCCCTTTACTACGCCGACTGCTTCCGCGATCAGATTGCCTATTCTGTCTGCATAATTGAAGTGGACAGTTTCATAATTTATTTTCAAAGGTCTCACATCCTTTTTGTTTAAAAAGATTCAATCTGACATCTTTCTTTTTTCAGAAAAAAGCCTATCTTCCTTACTCAAACTCCTTCTTCAGCGCATCCTCCATCACATCTACCGGCGCTTCCACACCTGTCCAGAGGGTGAAATTCAGTGCGGCCTGCTGTACCAGCATTCCAAGACCGGTGATAGTTTTTGCACCATTTTCTGCTGCAGACTTTAGGAAAATTGTTTCCGCAGGATTAAATATGACATCGCATACACACATTTCCGGTGTGATGGTAGTATAATCAATGTCTGGCTTGTCTGTCACATTTGGAGAAAAACCGATTGAAGTGGCATTGATTAAAATATCTGTATCAGATGGAATTTCCATATTGTTTTTCCAGTTAAGATACTTTGCACTGCTATCTGTTTTCATCTGAATAAGAGATGCCAGTTCCTCACCTTTTTCAATGCTTCGGTTGATAATATTGATATGGGGCAGCCCCATTTAATGCACATTCAACAGCTATCGCCCTGGCTGCTCCGCCAGCGCCAAGAATAGTCACATTTTTCTTATCCAGAGTCTCACCAGAATTCTTCAACGCGGTTACAAACCCTTTTCCATCCGTATTCTCACCGAATAGTTTTCCCTCTTTCTGGATAACCGTATTCACTGCTCCGATAATCTCTGCTGCCGGACTCAGTTCATCCAGATAAGGGAGAACCTTGATCTTGTGAGGCATGGTAAGATTGATTCCCTTCATGCCAAAGATTTTCACACTGTCCATTGCCTTTCCAAGATCCTCTGGAAGCACTTTAATGGTCAGATAACGATAATTCAAATTTTTTTCGCTGCAAACGCAGCCTCCTCAACTACACCAGTAGGATTATCATCCACTGGATCACCAAAAACGCCTGTTAATTCTGCACGATAGTTTTTCATGTTTGAATGCCCCTTTCTCTTTTTTTCAAAATCATCCTTAAAATCGAATCCAAACTCGCTTTCACAATGCATCTGAATAAATACCGCTCACTCCCATAGCCCTGTATTTCTCCCATTGTCCCCGGTAATTCACAGTATGGGTATATACTTTGATCTTGTATTTCTTAAAATATTTCACTACTTTGGAAGTTACCCGTCCTTTTGGAATTGTTACTACGTTGCCGGATAATGGGATCCTTGGTATACCAATGGCTCTGGGCGTGTGCCGGCTAGGCGGGAATTATGAGAACGGCTATTAATAAAACAATTGTGTATAAAAGTTTTTTTCATGTATTTATTTTCCCTAAAAACACATTGTAACTGAAAAGCACGATTAACCAGATTCATAACTTTTCCCCCTTCGCACATGCTCCTATATAAAAATAGATTTCACAGTATTACTATTTCCTGTTTTTACAATGATACCATGAAAGCTTTAGAGTCTCAATAATTTTGTGGGCAGCAATATTGCCAGCGTCTCAAGGGTTATGGTTCACTCCCCAATGCCAATCCGATCCAGTCTATCCGCCTGATCTGCCATGAACAGCGGGATATTCAGCACATCATCGTCCAGTTTCAGATTGTCCAATGAGAACCGGATGCGGAGTTTGACCTTATCAGGGAACAGTTCCTTGAACTTCTTCATACTCTTGCTGGTTGTGTTGGCTTCGGATTTGACCTCCACGGGGAAGATGTCGTTCTCCCGCTGAATGAGAAAATCTACTTCGTAAGGCGGGTTGTTCTGACTCCAATAACGGGGCATGACTTCAAACTGAGTAATTAAAGTCTGCAACACAAAGTTTTCGGTTAATGCGCCTTTGAATTCAGTAAAAAGGCGGTTACCTTCGCCAAAGGCAGTGGGGGCCAACTGTGCCAGACGGCGGAGCAGTCCCACATCCACCAGATAAATCTTGAAGGCGGACAGGTCATCGTAAGCTGCAATCGGCAGCCGGGAGCTGAACTGCGATAAATTTTATGCACCAGACGGGCATCTACCAGCCATTGCAAGGCATCCTCGTACTCACGGGCTCGTGCTCCTTCCTTGACCACCTTATAGATAAACTTCTTGTTCTCTCTAGCCAGTTGAGAAGGAACAGACTTCCAAATCATTGAGATTTTCGGGAACTCGCTGAGGTTAGGATGTTTTGCAAAATCACGCTCATAGGCTCCGATGATTCCGGACAATGCCTCCTGCATGGCAGAAACATCCCGTGCCTCCGTCCACATCAATACCGGCTCCGGCATACCACCGGTGACATAGTACATCTTCAGCTTTTCATACAGCGGATTAAAAAAAGCGTCAGGGATGGGTTCAATGGTATCCACCTGTTCCAGATACTGCGCCAGATTTTCATCACCGTTGGCAAGTAGGAATTCATTAAAGGTCATCGGGTCAATCTGCATAAAGTTAACCTTACCCACGGGAAAAGAGAAGGTTTCGCCAGAGCAATACCCAATAAAGAACCGGCGCAGGCAACGTGATACTGCGGTGCGTTCTCGCAAAAATACTTCATAGAATTAATGACCTTAGGGCAGTCCTGTACTTCATCAAAAATGATAAGGGTTTTTTCAGGCACAATTTTTTGACCGCTTGCCAGCATAAGGTTTTGTAGAATCCGGTCCACATCCTTGGTTGTTTCAAAAAATTGCTTATATTCTTCATTTTCATCAAAGTTAAAGTAAGCTGTATTTTCATAATAACGCCTGCCGAACTCTTTCAGAATCCAAGTCTTTCCTACCTGACGTACACCCTTCAGTATTAACGGCTTGCGGTAGGGAGAATTCTTCCAAGCCAGCAAGTTTTTTTAAGATAAATCGTTCCATAGAATCACTCGTCACATTTTTATTGGAGTTTTATGCTTGATAATCACATTTTTTTGTGCTTTAATAATCACATTTCTTTTATTATATGCGAAATTCATGAAAATTACAACCGAAAACACAAAATTATTTAATTTTAATGCTTAGCAATCACACTTTTATATGAGAGAAAGGACTTGGAAATGGATTGCTCCATTTCCAGCCCTTGCCCTCATTGCGGTATATTTCACCCGAATTCGGTTGCTGTAGCCGCTACTGCGCCCTCATCTGGGCGAAATCTCCCACAAATTATGACGCACATCTTGCAGAAAGCCTTTTTCAAACATGTGCTAAGATTGCAGAATTCCGGCAGCGCGAAGATTTGCCAGAAGTGTATTTAGCTGTGTCACAGCATCCTCTGTACCAGTAGCATCTGCTACTGCCGCTGCCGGAGTTGGCGCTGGGCCAGTAGGACCAATCGGGCCGTCTGCTCCGACAGGACCGGTTGGGCCTGTCGCTCCGGCTGGACCGGTTGGGCCTGTTGCTCCGGCTGGACCGGTTGGACCTGCTTCTCCAGCGGGACCGGCGGGGCCAGTTGCTCCGGCTGGACCGGTTGGGCCTGTTGCTCCGGCTGGACCGGTTGAGCCTGTCGCTCCGGCTGGGCCGGTTGGGCCGGTTGAGCCTGTCGCTCCGGCGGGGCCGGTTGGGCCGGTTGAGCCTGTCGCTCCGGTGGGGCCGGTTGGACCTGTTGAGCCTGTCGCTCCGGCGGGGCCGGCTTCTCCGGCAGGCCCCATAACGCCTGGCATACCGCTCTCCCTGCGGCCCATAGGACCTGCAGGGCCTACTGCTCCCTGGCATCCTCTTGGTCCCATAGGACCAGTCACACCGGGACACCCTCTTGGACCAATAGGTCCCATAGGACCGGTTGCACCACCACGAGGCCCTGTGGCTCCCCTGTCCCGAACAACTGCAATCGCAGCCGCAGCGATTATTGTTTCCAAAACAGGATGTACAGGTGATATCACCAGAAGCTTCCTTTTCAGAAGAATTTTTCTGATTATGACGATCAAAAAAAACATACACATTCTCCCATAACAGCTTAGATATTCACTATCAATATATGAAATACTAACAATACAGGTGAATTTTCCCTCTCACTCCATACCCCAAACATCCCAGAAATACTTCTCATTTCCAATAACTGCCTGATGCAGAGGCTTCAATACTCTTGCCTTTTTTTATGAAATTCAAACGCCTCCCTGTGCCTTCCCGCTTTATCCAGACATACACACATCTGTATCGCAGGTATAAAATCATGACTGTCTGCAATATAAAAACCGCCGTTTTTCTTTTTCCGTGGCGCAAGAAGAGCCTGCTGATACCAATATGCTGCCGTCACATACTCCCTTTTTTCCATAAACAATCTTCCTATCTCACAACAGATCTCCGCTCTCGGAACATCCATCGTAAAGCTGTAAAAAAGTATATCAAAAGCAGCTGCATTCTCTCCCATTGCCTGATAACAGCAGGAAAGAACCAGACAGCTGTTCAGTTTATCCTCTATCCAGCCATCTGGTTCTTCCAGAAATTTTTTTTAAAATTAAAATTGCATACTCATATTGCTTATGATAAAAAGCTCCCGCCCATAATAAAAGAAATGTCTCGGTTCCATTTTTTCACCGGCATCAATCATCTGCTCATATATATGCAGATTGCGAAAAGACTCTCCAGCCTTTATTTTTCGATGCTCAATCACCACATCCGAATATAAAATATTCCCCGCAGGAACAACCGTTTCGTGGACGCGCCCCTGCCATCTGAAATTCCGGGAAGTCTTCATAATACGCTCTCTGTAATAAGAAAACGTAACATGCTCCCATTCATCAAATCCCACTGCATAATCCATCATAACCACATCCGTATCTGAATCCATGCTCTCTTTCAACCTGAGCAGCTTCTCCTGATTTTCCGGCGTAATGACGTCATCTGCATCCAGCCACATCCAATAATCCGTATCTGCTTTTTCCGTAGTAAAATTGCGGGCAGCAGAGAAATCATCTTTCCACAAAAAATCATAAACCTCATCGGTAAACTCCCTGGCAATCTCCTTCGTTTTATCCACCGATCCGGTATCGCAAATATAGATTTTGTCCACAAGCTTGCTCATCGGCGTGAGGATTCTGCGAAGTACCGCCTCCTCATTTTTTACGATCATACACAGGCCAATTGATACTCATGCCCAAATATCCTCTAATAGCCTATAGCAATGCGTGTAACTGAACGAAGGCTACCGAT
>VOFJ01001139.1_pt1 | contig 14073 bp, 14 predicted proteins | sample 5384081 | NCBI WGS metagenome assembly VOFJ01 (sample SAMN12384729, study PRJNA508395) | human gut metagenome | isolation source: healthy gut I | host: Homo sapiens
ACGCCCTGAGAAAGGAGGACGAAACCATGAAAAAACGCATTCTCTCGCTCGTCCTCTGTGCAGCCCTGCTCCTGAGCCTGTGCCTGTTCATGGGCGCCGGCGTGGCAGCGGATGCGGCTGCGGATATGGCTGAGACCGCAGGAACGGTCGAGGACACGCAGTCGTCTCCGGCGGTGGGGCCGATTCTTCCGCTCGTGGTGACGCGGCCGCAGACGTCTCCTTACCGCGCCGCGCGCGCGCCGTCGCTTGCCGATACCGGTGAGACGCAGGATGATGGTCTGAAGCTGACTAAGACGGTTACGCCGAAAGCCGACGGCGGCTATACGGTGCATCTGGAAGCGTACACGACCGGCACGGTCACGACGAGCACCACAACGAAACCCTGTGACATTGTCCTTGTGCTCGACCAGTCCGGCTCGATGGCGGACGATTTCAACGGGAATACGGCGAACAAGGAAACGGACACTCGCCAGTACGCAATGAAGCAGGCCGTCAATACTTTCATTGACAATGTGGCAACAAAAAGCCAAGGACGAAGGCGTGGAACACCGGATCGCGATCGTTAAGTTTGCGGGAGATTCCACGAACACGGTCGGCGATACTACGTATCAGGATGGCAGATATCGTTATAATTATTCTCAGGTCGTGAAAGAACTGACCGCGGTCAATGATGCCAACGGAGCAAATGTGACCACACTGAAAACGGCGGTTAACCAGCTGCAGGCTAAGGGCGGCACGCAGACGCAAAACGGCTTGAACCATGCGCAGAGGCTTCTGTCGAGTGTCGATTCCGCGCGCGACAGCAGCAAGGTCGTGATCGTGTTCACGGATGGCATGCCGGGCAATTCCGGTTTCGATGCAAAGGTTGCGACCAGCGCTATTGCAAGCGCAAAGTCGATGAAGGATGCCGGTGTGACCGTGTACACGGTTGGCATTTTCACCGGGGCGAACGTTGACCAGCTGTATGGCAACACCGGGTTCTCAAAAAACTCGAACGGAAGCGTTGGGAGTTATTGGGCCAACAAGAACACAAGCAATGGTATCGATGTTCCGGCTGGGAACCGCTTTTTGAACTATGTGTCCAGCAACTTCAAGGCTGCCTCGGAGATAGGGTTAAAGGATTATAAAGATGAACACTGGTTCTCCGCCAGTTATTACGGCTGGGAAGTGACGCGAAACTTCACCCGCGACAAAACCGGCTATTATATGACGGCGAGCAACTCGACGGCGTTGAATAACATCTTTACCTCCATCAGCCAGACGATCGGCAGCGCCAATATTGACCTTGGCAGCGAGACGGTCATCAAAGACATCGTGACGCCATACTTTACGGTGCCGCAAAATGCCGGTGCTATTCGTCTCTCCACTGCGGCCTATAACGGCAGCGCATTTGGGGCTCCGGTCGCAGCCGATCCTTCGGTGACGGCAGCGATCGATCCGGCAACGCGGGCGGTCAATGTGACCGGCTTCGATTTCAACCAGAACTATGTCTCCACAAACGCTAAGGCGGATGGCACGTTCGGAAAGAAACTGATCATCGAGTTTGATGCCTCTGTGGAAGCTGGCTTCCTCGGCGGCAATCAGGTGCCAACGAATGATGGGCAGTCCGGCATCTATGCGAAGGGAACCATGATCAAGGCGTTCGATGTGCCGACGCAGGACGTGGAAGTAAAAAGCATCACGCCGGCGGCGGATGGCAAGACGATCTACCTTGGCGATTCTGCCAATTTGCAGGAGCTTGTGCACCAGAATGCCACATTTGACGGCACAAATAACGCTTTTGTGAACGTGACCTACACGGTCAAGGATGAAAACGGCGGAACGGTCGGCACGTACACGGTTCCTGCCGGAAGCAGCAGCGGAATATGGGAGTGGAGCGATGCGGCAAGCGGCGGCACCGTCGCCCCGGAGCAGACCACGACCTACACGGTGACGTGCACGGTTTCGCCTACGCAAAGTGGAACGTATGAGAGCGTTTCTAAAGATGCTGCGTTCACCATCACGGTCAACACCTGCAGCCTGAAGATCTCCAAGGCCGTCACCGGCGACGGCGCGAACCCGAACCAGACGTTCGTGTTCGATGTCAAGGACAGCACCGGTAAGCTCGTGACCACCATCGTGCTCAAGGCTGGCGGCGAAAAGACCATCACCGGTCTGGCCGTCGGCACGTACACGGTCACTGAGGATACAAACTGGTCGTGGAGCTACAGTATCGTTGGCGACAACAACAAGACGGCTACGCTCAGCAGCACAGTGCCCAGCGCCGAGGTCGCTGTCACCAACCATTACAATTCGCACAACTGGCTCACGAGCATTGCCGACGTGATCAACACTTGGATCAGCGGCAGCGCCGCGCAGAAAAACTGAACAGGAGGGATGACATATGAAACGTATCTTTAACGGTTCAGGCGGGAGAAAGACCGCGCTCATCCTCTCCCTGTGCCTGATCTTCGCACTGGCCGTCGGCACGACGTTCGCCCTGCTCAAGGCGAGCACCGCCCCCGTGGAGAACACCTTCACGGCGGCCAAGTCCGGAACGGACATCGTCGAGGAACTGGACGGCAGCCAGAAAACGAGCATCGCCGTCAAAAATACCGGCACGGCCGTGTCCTATGTCCGCGTCAAGCTGGTCATGAACTGGGTCAGCGGAGATGGAAAGACTATCTCCGGCGAGCCCGTGAACATTGACGTCACATACGACACGACCAAGTGGTTCGAGCAGGACGGCATCTACTACTACAAGATGCCGGTCGCGGCGAAAGGTGAAACGACCAACCTGCTGCAAACGCCCATCACGCAGGACGCTGCACCCGAGGGTTATCACCTCGAGGTGACGGTGCTGGCCGAGAGCATTCAGGCCGCACCGAGCAAGGCTGTGCAGCAGAGCTGGGGCGTGGGCGTTGACAGCAACGGCTATCTGACGCAGCCGACCACGACACCATAAGGAGGGCAGCGGTATGAAACACAAAAAGTTTACCATGATCGTCGCCCTCGTGCTGGTGGTCGCGCTGGCTGCGGCTGGGCATCTGGGCGACGGGCGAGGAAAAGCTCCCCACCGTCACCTACTATGACGGCAACGACGGCAACAACGCGCGCTTTGTCTTTACCAACACCGGCAAGGGCTCGGCGACGGACCTGTTTGCCAACTTCTCCAACTGCATGCCCGGCGACAGCCTCACGCAGACCATCTGCGTCAAGGCCGACAGCGCCAACGGCGCGCAGGGCGCGAAGGTCTACCTCCGCGCCGAGATCGACGGCGACACCTCCGCCAAGGAGGGCACCGCCATCAAGTACGACGATGTGCTCAGCCACATCCACATGACCGTGTCGCAGGACGGCAAGGTGCTCGCGACCAACAAGAACGCGGGCCTCTTCGACCAGCTCGACGCGGCCGACGGACTCAAGAGCGACGTCCTCGTTGCCGAGGTCTTCCCGAAGGCAGACCCGATCAAGCTGGACGTGACCGTTGAGATCGATCCCGCGATGGGCAACGCCTTCCAGGAAGCGGCCGCGCACATCAAGTTCGTCTTCTCCGCAGAGGACAACGAGCTGCCGCCTCCGCCGCTGGAGCGCGATAACCACGACTCGTACATCGCCGGTTATCCGGACGGTACGGTCGCACCGGGCAGACCGATCACGCGCGCCGAGGTCGCCGCGATCTTCTACCGCATCCTGAGAGATGACGGTCGTGAGGAGATCTGGACCACCAAGTGCTCGTACTCGGATGTCCCGGCCCAGAGCTGGTACACCAGTCAGGTCGCCACGCTCACCAACGGCGGCATCCTCGCCGGCTACAAGGACGGCACATTCCGCCCGCAGCAGTACATCACCCGCGCAGAGTTCGCGACGATCGCGGCGCTGTTCTTCCATGCGCCGGAGGTCGAGGACGATGCCTTCACCGATATCTCCGACAGCTGGGCGCGCGACTACATCAACCGCGCGGCGAAGCTCGGTCTGGTCAGCGGCTATGAGGACGGCACGTTCCGCCCGCAGAACCAGATCACCCGTGCCGAGGTCATGGAGATCATCAACAACGTCCTCTTCCGTACCCCGGATAAGGATCATCTGCTGCCGGACATGATCGTCTGGCCGGACAACAGCAACAAGACGGCGTGGTACTACGCAGCCGTGCAGGAGGCCACCAACGGCCACGAGTACGAGCGCGTGGACAACACCTCGCCCGAGACGTGGACGGAGCTCAGACCGCCGCGCGACTGGGATGCGCTGGAGGCAGAGCTGACGCAGAAGTATCCCGACCGGTAAGCGTGCTGCGCTGACGGTTGGAAAAACACCATAGCGGACACCCCCTGTGCTGCGCACAGGGGGTGTTTTGTGCCGACAAAATATTGTCCTTTTGACATGAGAGCGGCCGGCTGCGCGCAATATTTGCGCGCGGAGGTAGAATTGTTCACAATTTCTGCGGTATAACTTGCATGCACAAAAAGAGTATTATCAGAATTTGCCGCGTCTCGCCTTGCGGCAGCGCAAAAGCTGCAGAGCAGAAGGCGAATGAGGTTTTTTGGCGGCAGAGGCAGTACAGAAGGAGCAACCATGTTAAAGCTAGGGAAAAAATCTTCGGTCGACCTGCTTTCCGGCGACGAAGGATGGGTGATTTTCAAGTTTTCCGTACCGATCATTCTCTCGTATTTGCTGCAGCAGATCTATACGATCAGCGATGCTGCGATCTGCGGGCAGACGCTCGGCGTTGATGACATTGCGGGCGTGAACGATGTGTTTCCGATCCTGTTCATCTTCCTGCAGTTCGCGGTCGGCTGCACCGCCGGATTTTCGGTCATCACATCCATCGCGGCGGGGCGCGGCGATCAGGCCAGAGTCCGCAGATCCTTTGCGGCGCAGCTCGTTCTCGGCGGTGTCCTGTCGCTCGCGCTGACCGGTGCCGCCGTGCTGACGCTCAAGCCCCTGCTCCGGTTCATCGGCCTGTCCGAGGCAAACCCCGGCGTCTGGAGGGCGGCATATCAGTACTCGCTGGTCATTTTCCTCGGGATCTTCGCGCAGCTCTACTACAATTTGATCTGCTCTGTCTTGCGCAGTCTGGGCGATTCGACCACGCCGCTCATCTTCCTGCTGTTTTCCACCGTGCTGAACATCGGGCTCGACCTGCTGTTCATCCTTGCGTTCCGGCTCGGGGTCATCGGCGCGGCGGCTGCCACCGTGCTGGCGCAGGCGGTGAGCGCGCTCCTGTGCCTGATCTACGCCTTCGGCAAATATCCGGAGCTCCACCTCTCCGGACAGGATTTTCGCGCGGAGCTCTCCGTGTATGCGCAGCACCTGAGTCAGGGACTGCCGATGGGACTTCAGTTTTCGGTGCTGGCGATCGGCATCATCGTGATGCAGCGTGCGCTCGTCGGCTTCGACATCGGGCCGGACGGCATTATGGCGGCCGGAAACCCCGCGCAGAACGGCTTCGGCGCGGCCAATAAGCTCAACAACTTCCTGATGTGCCCGATGAATGCGCTCAGCACTGCGATCGTCAGCTTCAACGCGCAGAATCTGGGCGCGGGCAGACACGACAGGATCCGGCGCGGAACGGTCAAGAGCCTGCTGATCGGGCTCGCCATGTATCTGATCCTCGGCGGCATCGGTATGCTCCTGACGATCCGGGGCGCATACCAGTACCTGTTTATGAGCGCGGACAAGATCACGGAGGCCACGATCCGCTACGGGAACCTGTATCTGTACGTGGATCTGTCCATGTACTTTGCGCTGATGGTCCTGTTTGTCTTCCGCTCCGGCGTGCAGGGCGTGGGGCACGCGGAGTTTACGCTGGTCGCCGGCTGCGCCGAGCTGATCGCGCGCGTTTTGATCTGCGCCTTCCTGCCGAAGCTCGTCAACGGCGGGGCAATCGATTCCTCGGCCTCCGTGGGTGCATACATTGCGCTGTGCTTTGGCGATCCGGGCGCGTGGGTCCTGGCGGTCGTTTCGCTGATCTATCCGGTCACGCGGTATCTGTTCGGCGGCGAGCGCAAAAAGCAAAGCGAGCATGCCGCCTGAAAACCGGCGCTGCTGCGCAGGCCGGATGCACAGCTGCCTGCAAGCGCCGATCCCGTTGACAGGCGCTCTGCGGCTGCGTATAATACAAACGGTGCGTACCTGCCGGCAGTCAGGCGAAAAGCCTGACTGCCGTTTTTATACCGACAGGAACAGGATCGGAGGGACTCTGTGTGAATATTACGGTCTATCTCGGCGCAAATGAAGGCAATGATCCGGCTTTGCGGGAAGCGGTTCAGGAGCTTGGCACATGGATCGGCACAAGCGGAAATGCGCTGGTCTACGGCGGCTCCAGATCCGGCTTGATGGGCGCGATCGCGGACAGCGTTTTGCGCTCCGGCGGAGAAGTGACCGGCGTCGAGCCGCGGTGTTTTATCGAGAGCGAATTCCAGCACGACGGCCTGACCAAGCTGATCGTGACCGAGGACATGGCGGAGCGCAAGCGCAAAATGATCGAGCTCGGCGATGCCTTTATCGCCTTCCCCGGCGGCACGGGGACGCTCGAGGAGATCGCAGAGGTCATGTCCAAGGTGTCTCTGAAGCATCTGGACGCGCCGTGCATCCTCTACAACCTGAACGGTTACTACCGTGCGCTGCAGGCGCTTTTGGAGCAGATGATCGAAAAGGGACTCTCGTCCGAGGCGCGGCAGGAGGGCATTTACTTTGCCGACAACCTTGAAGAGATCCGGCGCATCCTGAGCCCCGCGTGATTTCCGGCCGGCCGTCTTCTGAATATGCAAAGATCCCCTCCGTATGCGGAAAAGCATACGGAGGGGATTTGTTTTGTTTGGCTCGACGCCGGCTGCCGCGCGCTGCCTCAGCCGAGATACTGCTTGTCGTAGTTATTCTGGATGCAGGAGATGACCTGCGTGATGACGGTGTTGAACGGGGTGGGCACGCCCAGCCGCGCGCCGTAGCGCGCGATCGCACCGTTGAGCACCGAGATCTCCGTCTGGCGCTGGTGCAGCACGGCGTCCTGCGCCATGGACGGATAGTAGTTGCCGAGGTTTGCGACGATGTTCGGCTCCTCCTTTTCCATCAGCGGCCAGAGGTCGCCGATGCCGAGCGCCTGCGCGACGGCGCAGCCCTCTTTCCAGACGTGCATGACGATGTCGTGCCCGTAGGGGTCGGCGAACGTCTCCTTCACCTTCAGGCGCATGACGGCGCTCACGCCGTTGTAGCCGCTGTTGGCGATGACTTTTTTCCAGATGTACGGGCGCACGTCTTCGTCAAAGCTCGCGTTGCAGCCGCCCGCGCGGAAGCACGCCTCGAGCGCCTTGCCGGCGGCGTCGGCCTTCGGGTTATTGCGCACGGCGCCGAAGTGCATCTGGATGCCCTTTTCCGGCTTGCTCACGCACACGCCGGGGCCGGCCAGCTCCGTGCCGATCAGACCGCTGCCGTAGAGGATGCGGTCGGCGTCCACGAACTGCGCGAGCACCTCGTCATTGCCGAGACCGTTTTGCAGCGACACGACCGCCGTCTCCGGCCCGATGCAGGGCATGGTGTCGGCCATGACGTCCTCCGTCTGCGTGGCCTTGACCATGAGGATGACCATATCCATCGTGCCGATGTCGCGCGCGGTCGCGCTCGTGTGAAAGCCCGTGAGTACCTCTTCGCCCTCCGGCGTGCGGAAGACCAGCCCGTCGGCTGCGATCTTATCCATGTGCGCCTTGTATTTGTCGACGAGCCAGAGCTCGGCGCCGCCCTTGCGCAGGTAGGCGGCAAAGACGCTGCCGGCAGCGCCGGAGCCGATCATTGCGATTTTCATGCGGTTGCCTCCTTAGCAAACTGCCGGCCGGTTGGTGCCCGGCCGGCAGCGAAAAAACGGGGTGAACTTACTTCAGGTACTGCTTGTCGTAGTTGCCCTGGATGCAGCGCACGACCTGAGACAGGACCTTGCACACCGGGGTGTCGATGCCCAGCTGCTCGCCGTACTCGGCGATCTTGCCGTTGAGCACGTCGATCTCGGTCTGGCGGTGGTTGAAGAGCATATCCTGGCACATGGACGGATAGTAGTCGGCGATGTTGGTGACGATGTCCTGATGATCGTGGGCGATGAACTCGTCCGCGTCCATCGGCACGCCCTTGGCGGTCGCGACCGCGCAGGTCTCGCGGATGACGCTGTGGAACAGCCACTGGCCGAACGGATCCGCCTCGACCTCACCGATCTTCAGGCGCAGGACGGCGCACACGGTGTTGACGGTGGCGTTCACGCAGACCTTTTTCCAGATGAACTTGTAGATGTTGTTGTCGGTGCCCGGCTCGCCGTCGCGCCAGTAGGCGTCGCAGCCGCCGTCACGGTAGCACTTGAGCATCTCGGCGCAGGCCGCGTCGTTGAGCTCCGAGCGGACCGCACCGCCGAAGTTCATCTGCACGCCGCCGGCCGGGGTGGACACGCAGTGCGCGGGCTCGGGCAGAGCCGTGCCCAGCACGCCGGAGCCGATGATGCAGCGCTCTTTCGGGAAGACCTTGAAGAGGTTGTCATCGTTGCCGAGGCCGTTGATGAGGGAGACCGCGACGGTGCTGTCGCCGACGACGGGCAGGGAGTCCTGAATGGCCTGCTCGAGCTGGGTCGCCTTGGTCATGTAGATGATGACATCGACCTTGCCCTCCGCCGCGGCCGCGTCGGCAGCGGTGGTGTAGGTGCGGAAGCCCTTGAGCTGGTAATCGTAATCCTTGTAGCCGCCGTCTTCCTCCTGATGGATGGTGAAGTGCATGCCTTCCTCGGCGACCTTCTTCATGTGTGCCTCATAGCGGTCGATGAGGATGATGTCCGCACCGCCCTTGCGCAGGTAAGAAGCGAAGACGCTGCCGGCAGCGCCGGAACCATACATAGCAAATTTCATAGTGATGTCTCCTTTTTCTGATTCTGTCTGTTTGCGATATCTTCGGCCGTCGCAGGCATTGCCTGACGGCGGATTACCGAACGGTGTTGGTGAGGGTGCCGATGCCCTCGATGCTGCAGGCGACTTCGTCGCCCGGGTGCAGCCATTTCGGCGGGTCAAAGCCCATGCCCACGCCGGCGGGTGTGCCCATGGAGATGATCGTGCCGGGGAGCAGGGTCATGCCGCGGCTGAGCTCGGCGATGACATACGCGACGTGAAAGATCATCAAATCCGTGGTGCTGTCCTGCCGCAGCTCGCCGTTGACGCGGCTCCGGATGCAGTGCGGCTTGCGCACGTCAAATTCCTCCGGTGTCACGATCCACGGGCCCATCGGCGTAAAGCCGTCGAGACTCTTGCCGCGGTACCACTGCTTGTGCTGGTTCTGGATCGTGCGCGCGCTCACATCATTTAAAATGGTGTAGCCGAATACGTACTCGAGTGCCTCCGCCTCGCTGACGTTGTATGCGCGTCTGCCGATCACGACGGCCAGCTCCGCCTCATAGTCGAGGTCGGCGACGATGTCGCTGTGGCTGTCGATGTCGCCGCCGGGGGCGACGGCCTCGTGCACGCGCTTGGAAATAGATCGGGAACGTGTCCGGCGCTTTCGCGCCCTTGCCGGTGACGCGCTCGCTCTCCTTGGCGTGGTCAAAATAATTGATGCCCAGGCAGATCACGTCCTGCGCCGGGCGGGGGGATCGGGGCGAGCAGGCGCACCTGCTCAAGCGGCAGCGCGGCGCTGCGCAGCACGGCGGCCGTGTCCAGCGCCGGCCAGAGGCCGATGAGCGCCTGCATGTCCGCGCAGCCGGGCACGGGGTGCACGGCGGTCGCGTCCGCATTGAGCAGACCGACGGCGCTGCGGCCGTTGATTTCGAATGTCACGAGCTTCATAGGGCTGCGCTCCCTCCGTGTTTCGTACCCGGCAGTGAATGTGTACGCAAAAAATGATGGTTAAAAATTCATCAAGCGCGCCTTCCGGGGACAAAATCCTGTGTCAAGAAAATGCCAAAGTCGTTTGTCAGCAAATAGACAAAAGACTTGACCTCTCAGCATTGTTATGATAGCACGAAAGTGTAGATGCCGCAACTGTTTTCTTTCTGTCAAAGCGCTAAAATCGCGCGAATTTTTACAAAAATGCCAGATTCAGAGTGCATAAAAATTCGCGCAAGAAATTGTGCACATCGACGATTTTCGGGAAATGTTGGGGATTGGAAGAGGCTGTTATTGACTTTTGCGCGTGAGAGAATTATAAATTTACTATCCCGAGTTGTTAATGACTTGTTCACAAATTAACACAAGGACGAGGATTTCAAAGCCCGCCGCAGTTGTAGGAGAGCACGCGGCGGGTTTGAAATAGAGAGCAAAAGAGAAAAGCAAACAGAGAAAAGAAAGAGGTAAAAAATGGATAACAAAAAGCTCAAGAGCAGCTGGGCAGCCGCCTTCACCGTGGCGTCCGTCTGGTTCGGCACGCACGTGGGCGCCGGCTTTGCGACCGGCAACCAGGTCGTGAACTACTTTGTCCAGTACGGCTGGACCGCGGCCATCTTCCCGCTTCTGGCCATGGGCATTCTGGCCGTTGTCATGTACATCATGATGAAGTTTGCCAAGCTTAACGGTTTCGACAACTATAAGGACACTTACCGCGCCCTGTATCCGAAGCCGTGGATGGAAGTCTTCTTCGAGATCTTCTACATCATCATCATCCTCGCGGCGGTCGCGTCCTGCGTTGACGGCGCCGGCGGCATCGTCAAGAGCCTGGTCGACCTGCCCGACATCATCTGCAACCTCGTCATCATCGCCCTGCTGATCCTTCTGTCGATTTTCGGCGTTGACCTGATCATCAAGGCTTCCACCGTTCTTTCCACCGCGATCCTGATCGTCACCGCAATCCTGGTCATCATGGGCTTCGTCGTTCCGATCGACGCGGTCGCTCAGGAGCTCGCCACTGAGAACGCGGCTTACGCGGCCATCCCGGCCATCGCTGACGTCACCTCCCAGAAGGGCATCGAGGGCGTCTGGCGCGGCGTGTTTGTGTACGCTGCTTTCCAGTGCGTGTCTGTCCCGGCCATGATCGCCGCTTCCACCGAGCTGACGCACAAGGGCGTCAAGCGCGCCAGTATCCTCGGCTGGCTCATGAACGGCGGCGCGCTCGCCGCTTCCGGTGCCATGCTGCTGCGCTGGTACCCGATCCTCTGCACCATCAAGAGCGTTGGCGTCGACACTGTCGCCAGCATTGCAGCCCGCCACATCGGCGATGTCATGAAGCTCCCCAACCAGAGCGTCGTCACCCTCATGGGCAGCGGCTACACCTGGCTGTTCGTCGTGTACACCATCCTGCTGTTCTGCGCGTTCGTGTCCACGTCCGTCACGCTGGTCTACTCCATGATCCAGCGCTTCGAGGGTCACTGCTTCCCGAAGGCCATCAAGAGCAAGGCTCTGCGCAGCGTGATCGTCGGCCTGGTCGTCATCGGCCTGTGCTATGCGGTTTCCCTGCTCGGCCTGTCGACCATCATCTCCAAGATCTATGGCTATGACGGCTACTATGCACTGATCGTTGTTGTGCTCCCGGCGTTCATCTGGGGCATCCCGAAGATCAAGAAGCTGTCTGCCGAGAAGAAGGCAGAGCTGTCTGAGTGATCTGACGAAGGCGCAGCTCTCCGGCGTCCCAATTAAGAAATACTGACCGCTGCGCTTGCAGCGTCGTAGAGAGGCAACCCCGCAGGCAATCGCCTGCGGGGTTGTCGCAGTTTCGGGGACGTCAGCGGCAGCAAGGTTATGTGCCGGAGCCGCAGGGGAGCCCGAGGGGGGCAAGGCCCGCCTCGGATGCAATAAACCGCGGCCACGCGGAGGCAACCCCGCAGGCAATCGCCTGCGGGGTTGTCGCTGTCAAAAAGTATTCCTTTTTGACAAAGGGGCTGCAGTCTGCTGCGCGCATAATTTGTGCGCCTAGGGCACACAAATTCCACACTTGCAGCCTGAGAAGTATTTTCTCAGCCGCACATGTCGCCGAAGAAAATGATCGGACTTTCTTTTGCCGCGCCATTGGCGAAACTCTGCGAGGCTTTTGGACAAGCTGAGCCGACACTCCGCGGGCAAGAGCCTGCGGGGTCGTTATTGTCAAAAAAGTATTACTTTTTTGACGGGGGGGATAGCGGCCTGACGGCAGCGCCTCAGAGCCGCGGCATAAGAAAGCCCCCGCTGCGCAAGACGCGTCTTGCACAGCGGGGGTCATCGTTATCCAAATGGGGCATCCGGGGTCTGCGCTCACTTCCAGCGCCACGTGAACGGCACGAACAGCAGCAGCAGCGGGAAGATCTCCAGACGGCCAAGCAGCATGCAGATCATGAGCACGATCTTGCTCAGCGGCGAGAAGATGGAAAAGCTTCCGGTCGGTCCGACAAGGGAGAGCCCCGGCCCGACGTTGGACAGGCACGAGAGCGCGGCGGTGAAATTCGTCGTGAAGTCCAGCCCGTCGAGCGACACGATCAGCCCGGCGATGAGCAGGATGATGATATAAAACGTGAAATACGTCAGGGCGTTGTAGACGGTCTGCCCGTCGACCGGCTTGCCGTCGAGGCGGACGTTTTCCACGCAGCGCGGGCGCAGCATCTTCTTGACCTCGATCGTGCAGGATTTGAACAGCAGCATCACGCGCGAGAGCTTCAGGCCGCCGGCGGTGCTGCCGGCGCAGCCGCCGACAAACATCAGCAGCACGAGCAGGAACTTGGAGTATTCCGGCCAGAGATTGAAGTCCGCGGTGGCAAAGCCGGTCGTAGAGATGATCGATGAGACCTGGAAGAACGAATAGCGCAGCGCATGGCCGACGCCGCCGTAGAGATTGCGGATGTCAAATGCGATCGTGATGACGGAAAAGGCGATCACACCGAGGAACCAGCGCAGCTCCTCGTTGCGCAGCGCGGTGCGGATGTTGCCGAGCAGGACGAGGTAATACAGGCTGAAGTTGACGCCGAAGAGTATCATGAACACGCCCACGACGATGTCGATATAGGCGCTGTTGTAGTAGCCGATGCTCAGCGCGCGCGTGGACAGGCCGCCGGTGCCGGCGGTGGCGATGCGTGCAGCAGCGCGTCGTAAAAGCTCATGCCGCCGGCGATGAGCAGAACCATCTCCACGAGCGTGAGCGCGATGTACAGCAGGTAGAGGATGGAGGCAGTCTTGCGGATGCGCGGCACGAGCTTGCCGACCGTCGGGCCGGGCACCTCGGCGCGCATGATGTGCATCGAGCGGTTGCCGCTCATGGGCAGCACGGCCAGCACGAACACGAGAATGCCCATGCCGCCGATCCAGTGCGTGAACAGCCGCCAGAACATACCGCCGCGGGTCATTTCCTCCGGCGCCGTGACGACGCTGGCGCCGGTCGTGGTCAGACCCGAGATCGTCTCAAACAGGGCGTCGATGTAGTTCGGGATGTCGCCCGTGAGCACGAACAGCAGCGCGCCGAACAGCGACATGGCGATCCACGACAGGCCGACGATCAGAAAACCGTCGCGCGCGGTCATGCCGCCGGATTTTGCGCGCACGCGCCACATGACCAGCCCGATGCCGCCGGTGACGGCGATCGTGATCAGAAACGGCGCCGGCGACTCGCCGTATGCCAGAGCTGCGACCATCGGCAGAAGCATCAGTGCCGCCTCGATGCACAGCACGCGGCCGATGACCTGCCCGATCATTCGAAAATTCATGGTGTTGTCCTCTTTATATCATGATGAACTGTTGCGTAATAAAATATTATACGCCGTTTCACCCGATTTGTGAAGTCCCGAACGCTCAGAACATCCCGAGGGATTTGAACAGAAAGACCCACAAAAACATCGTCAGCATGCTCACGGCCGAGGTCACGACGACGGTGTCGCCTGCAAGCTCGGCGTCGCCGCCCATCTGCTGCGCCATGGTGAAGGAGTTGACGGCGGTCGGTGAGGCGAACACACCCAGCAGCGACACGAACGCCGCATCCCGGAAGCCGAGCAGCGCGCCGAGCCCCAGAAACAGCCCCGGGAACACGACGAGCTTTGCCGCCACGACGGCCGTGAGCTCGCGCGCATAGCGCCGCAGACCGGAGAACTGGAAAAACGCGCCGAGCAAAAACAGCTGCAGGGGCGAGGCGATGCCGCTCACGCTCTGCACCGTCTTTTCCAGGATGTACGGCAGGCGGATGTTCGCC
>VOFJ01003625.1_pt1 | contig 14067 bp, 32 predicted proteins | sample 5384081 | NCBI WGS metagenome assembly VOFJ01 (sample SAMN12384729, study PRJNA508395) | human gut metagenome | isolation source: healthy gut I | host: Homo sapiens
GATGGCAAAGAAGTAGAGCATGACCAGACTGTAGACGTAGTTCTGATCAACAAAGACAATATTGCTGATTTCGATGTAACAGATTGGCAGTAATCCATAATCCGTTATTGTCTCGAAATATCGGAAGACAGGAATGAAAACTGGCTGCCAGAGAGTGAAATCTCTGGCAGTTTTTCAGAGGAGCACAAATATGCAAAAAGAACTTTTACGTATGGAAAACATAGTAAAAACTTTCCCCGGTGTTAAAGCGTTGAACATGCACCCCTACACGTCCTTCTTTGAGGCTTCCGGTACTTCAGGCGAAAAAGCGCCGATGAACGGTGCTCAACTTCTCCGTGCTTGACGGATGGTGGTATGAAGGCTACCGTTTCAACGAGAAAGCCGGATGGGCTCTTGAACAAGCGCACCATAATCGACCAGGCCAGCAGGACAAAAGCTCGATGCAGCCACCATCTGCTCAATGCTCGAAAACGAAATCATCCCGCTTTACTTCGCAAAAAGAACCTGTGCCGCTACTCTCGCCTGAGTGGGTACAGTATATCAAGCGCCCATCGCCGACATCGCACCCCCACTTCACCATGAAGCGCATGATCGAGGACTACATCCACCGCTTCTATGACAAAGAAGCTGCCCGCTCAAACAAACCGCAGGCCAACAACTACGCCCCTTGCCAAGGAAATCGTGGCATGGAAAGAGCAGTGGCAGCCGTAATGGGACGGCATCAAGGTGTTCGATCCGCGCCCATGGCTCTGAATTTTTCCTCGACATCCTCATAGCCTCTGTCGATATAACGCACGCCGTCAATGATGGTTTCGCCCCTCTGCCGCCAGTGCCGCCAGAATCATTGCCGCGCCTGCTCTCAGGTCTGTTGCGGAAACCTCCGCGCCGCTGAAATGCTTAATGCCGTGGATGGTTGCCACTCTGCCGTTAATTTCCACATCTGCGCCCAGCTTACGCAGCTCACCCATGTACTGATATCTGTTTTCCCAGACATTTTCCGTCAAGCACACTTGTCCCGTTGCAGACCGCAAGAAGCGTTGCAATCTGAGGCTGTAAATCCGTCGGGAAGCCGGGGTAGCTCATGGTCTTTACATTTACCGCACGCAAGGGCTCATCCGCCATCACGCGAATGGAATCCTCCCATTCCGCCACCTTCACATTCATTTCCTCCAGCTTTGCTGTCAGGGAATCCATGTGCTTGGGGATGATATTCTTCACCAGCACATCGCCGCCCGTAATCGCCGCCGCAATCATGTATGTGCCTGCCTGCCTCAATCTGGTCGGGAATGATCGTATACTGCGCGCCCTTCAGCTCGGGAACGCCCTTAATACGAATCACATCTGTCCCTGCGCCCTTTGATATTTGCACCCATCATGTTCAGATAGTTTGCCATATCAACCACGTGCGGCTCCTTTGCCGCGTTTTCAATGGTTGTGGTGCCTTCCGCCATGGTTGCCGCAAGCATGACATTGATGGTCGCGCCAACGCTCACCTGATCCATGTAAAAATGGAAGTACCAATCAGCTTTTCGGCATAAGCCTTCACCATGCCGTCCTCCTCAATGACGGTTGCACCAAGCGCACGGAAGCCCTTCAGGTGCAGGTCAATGGGGCGTTTGCCAAAATTGCAGCCGCCGGGCATTGCCACCTCTGCCTTTTTATAGCGTGCCAGAAGCGCACCAATGAGATAATAGGATGCGCGCATTTTCTGCACGCCCCTCAAAGGTCGCCTGATAGCTGACACCCTCGTTACAATCAATTTCCAAAGTATGTTTATCTAAAAATCTGCATTTGCCGCCCATTTCCTGAATGGTATGACAGATATTTCTAACGTCCTCAATACTGGGAAGATTCTCCAGTACACTCACTCCGGTTGCCATTACCGCCGCCGGAATAACAGCTACCGCCGCGTTTTTCGCACCGCTGATGGTAACCTCTCCGGTCAATCTTTTTCTACTTTACAACTAATTTATCCATAAAAACATTCATCCTTCCAATCAATTCCAAAAAGGACAATCTATATCTCTGAACAGGCGAAAAAGCCGCCGTTCCCCAAAAAGTAGTCGTTTTTCTCTATATTTCGCCCTATAACATTAGAATTATATCACGAAAACGGTGCAGTGGAAAGTGTTTTTTTCGAGGGCTGTATTTTTCGCCCCACTTCTTCCCCGAAAGCAGAAAACAGCGTCCATCCTTGCGGATGAACGCCATTTTGATTGTTTTCAGCTAAGATTTTCGGAAAAATTTATTTTACCGCCTGAATTGTTACAGTCTTTGTTGCATCGTCCCATGTGGTCACTGCGCCCAGTTCATCCGCTACAAAGCGAACGGGTACAAAGGTGCGTGCCGCCGATGATAACGGGAGCAACGCCGTATTTTTCCAGAGCTTTGCCGATAGTCATTTTGATTTCCTTGCCGTTAACAGTCAGAGTAACCTCTTTTTGCGGCTTCTGTTCCAAGCAACCTGACCGCCCAGTGCTTCTGTGATGACTCTGATGGGAACCAAAGTTCTGTCATTGCGGATTACAGGTGCAACATCGGTGATGATTGCCTGATCGTCCCAAAAGCACTGCTGTGCTGCCAATCTGCAAAATGATTGTCTTTGTTGCTGCTGCGGGCTTGTCTGTGCTGGCTGTGCCCTCTGCCTGCTTGAAGGTTGTGTCAACGGTTACGCCGCCCTTCGGCATAGTGAAGGAATATGTGCCGTCCTTTTCTGCTTTCAGCTTAACTTCCCTTGCCGTCCTTGTCCTTTGCAGTAATCTTATCCAGTACATAGCCCTCGTCAGCCTTGGGTGTCAGAATAACCTTGTCACCTGTTTCTGCCTTTGCCGCGCTTGCGGTTACAGCACCGTTTTTGCTGTCAGAGATGGTTGCACCGTATTTTGTAACACTGCTGCCGCCACCACCGCCGGAGGAGGAGCTGGAAGAAGATTTCTTGAATACTGTTACGGTGCAGCTTGCTGTTAGTGTGTTAGAAGGTGTATTGTCACCGTCTGTATCTGTGCCGTCACCTGTTGCTGTATCACCTTCTGCCTGAGTTGTAGGCGCATCTGTTGTATCAGGTGTTTCTGTTTCTCCGGGTGTTGTGGGTGCTTCTGTTACACCGCCCAGTGTTGCTGTGATGGTTGCACTACCATAGTCTACACCTGTAACAACGCCATTTTCTACAGTTGCGACTGCTTCTTTATCACTTGCCCATGTTATAGGGTCTGCTACTTCGTATGTTTTGCCGTTTGCTTCTATGATGGCTTTCAGTGTGTCTGTGTAACCTCTGCGGATTCTTGTGCTTGTTTTGTCCAGAGCAATCTTGTTCGTTACAACGTATTTGTCACCTTTAACCTGAATTGCTTTATAGCCCTCTGCTACATAAGCATTGGCAGGCTTATCGGAGAAAAGTGCCGCCGGAGATAGAGATCGTAGCATTAGAGTTTGTACCTTTAACAATTGCACCTTTAGCACCACTAAAGCAACCACCAGAAATATTCACAATAGCAGGCTGACTGCTAACATCAGCAATCGCATAATCCGCACCTTCAAAGATACCGCCGGTTACAGTCAATGTACCAAGGTCAATACTAGCACCACAACCACAGTTATAAACACCGTAGGTTTCTTTTCCTGTACTGCTTGCATCACTTGCAGCTTTGTAGGTACCACCGTTGATTGTTGCAATATTATGATTCTGAACAGTTGCCTGATAGAAATTCTTGAATGTACCGTTGTTAATAGTCAACTCTGCACGGTCATCATTTTTTAATCGTATTCAGCCCTCCTGAGAAGGTACCATTATTGATAATCAACGCAGGGTTATCCACTCCCTTGTCGTTGTCGTATGTAGTACCATTGTAGTAACCATTCGCAACAAGGCTGGAGAATCTGCCCAACTCGCCATTCCCCTTCGCTGTCAGCACGTTTACGCCTTCGTTAATGGTCATATTACCAACATTCTTGATGGTGTAATAGGAGTTACCGCCAGAAGAACTATCACTTTTACCATTTTCTTGAGTACGGTCAAAAGTACCTCCGTTTAAAGTAACCGTCCCCTTATTATAGAGAGCTGCTTTCCCGTGAGTAATATTATCAACTGTACCTTCACCCTTAATAGTCAAGGTGCCGTTATTCATAATTGTGTGCCCAACACTGTTTGTAATCTTCTTACCATTCAGGTCGATTGTAATATTTGCCTTTTCAGGTACTACAACATCCCCTGTGATATCAGCAGCAAGTTTAATAGTAGTTTCTGTTTCCCCTGCGGCAGTAATTGCGGCATTTAACTCATCAATAGTCTTAACACCTTCGTTTTCGGCAGGTGTATCAGGTGCTGTTGTGCTACCGCCTTCTGTGCCGCCATTTTCACTGCCAGTTTCACCTGTACTGCCAGTTTCACCACTGCCGCTTTCGCCTGTCTCTGCACCGCTTTCTGTACCTGTTGTTGCATCATCTGCCAATGCTGTCACAGGTGCAGTTGCAGTTGCCATGCTCATTGCCATGAAAATCGCAAGATATTTTTTTCTTTTTCATTTTTCCTTCAACCTTTCTTTATTTTTCCGTTCCTTTGAAAAACTCCTTTTTTCTATTTCAAACAGCCTTCTTTCTCGCTGCATCTCCCCCCCTTCGCCTCTCCGCTTCTTATATTCGCACATCCTCCCTTTGAGAAAAATGTGAAAGATGCCTTCCTTCCGTTGCTTCAATCGGGCTTTTCCTCCCGCAGGCACCGCTTCTGTCGGCTCAGCGTCTCCGGCGACATATCTAAAAATGAAGCTAAAAAAACGGTCGCTGACCACATCCTCCAGCCCCGCATATTCCTTTAAAAAAAAAAGATACCGCTCCTTCGCCGCCATCTGATACCGCGCACTTTTGAGCGCCCATTGCTTGTGGTACGCCTGCATCAGCCATTCAAAAAGGATTGTTTGAAATTCCGGATAGGTTCTAAACAGCGTGATTACATCCATATTGGCAATCACAAAAAGCATCTACATTCGACATCGCAACCACAGAGGTCAGCGCTTTTCTCTGCCAGTTCATAAACGGCGTAATCATCTCGCCGGATACAAAAAGAAAAATCATCTGAAATCTGCTTTCCGCCCTTCGTGAGAGAAATGCACCCGTCACGCCTTCCATCAGGAAGCAGCAGGTATCCACCGTTTCCCCCCCTTGACTGTACAGTGTCCGTCCCTTCGGGCAGTGCCTGATGCTGGAAATACCAATAACTTCTTCGATTACATCTTTATTATGGATGTCCAGAACATCCACCAGAAACCGTCTCATTCTGTCTTTCATACACATACGATATCCCCAAACCTCTAAGCCTTGTCTTTCTGCCAATACATCTTCTTCCTCGTTTTATAAGGTTCATCATGCTTCATGAGTTTTTGCTGTTTCCTACAACATAACATAAAAATCAAACCCTTTCATTGACCTATGTCAATATCTAGCATTTTTAAGAGCAATTTTCAAATATTTTCAAGAAAAATGAAAAATTTTTTGATACATTTGTTTTTTCTTCTTCTATTTTCTATCTGTTTATTAGGTACAAACCGATATCTAGTCAAAAATAACTGATTATATAGAATATTTCAAGTTTTTTATTAGATATAATATGACACATGGAGGTGATACAAGCATGTGTAAAGAGGCATTTTCAAAAGATTGGTACAGCTGCGTATGGCAAAGGGGCGTTTCCGCAAAGGGATATGAGTCTTTCCCTCGGGCAGAACCCCGGCTATATCAACAGCATTGAAAACAATAAGACATTCCCTTCCATGTCCAATTTTTTTGAAATCTGTGACTATCTGAATATCACCCCAATGGAATTTTTCGATCTGGAGTCGGCGCATCCCGAAAAAATCCGCACCCTCACAGAGCAGCTCAAACGCCTTGATGCTGCCCAGCTTGATAGTATCCTTCGTATTGTAAATGGGCTGGTCTCCAATCATCCCTATTGAGTTTCTTTTTCCAATTCCTAAATCTGTAAAAACCCGTCTGTCACAGGGCATAAAAAAAAGATACAAGATTTTCTCTTTATCTCTCTTTTTTGATTGCGGAGACAGGATTTGAACCTGCGACCTCCGGGTTATGAGCCCGACGAGCTACCGGACTGCTCTACTCCGCGTCAATATGAATTTATTACTATTACCTATTATACCCCCCAAAGTGGGGATTTGTCAAATCCCCCTCCGATTTTATATCCCATCCTTGAAATTCTTATCCAGTCGCTCCTTCCGCACCTTCCAATCCGGCATCAGCTGCCCCAGAAGGTCATAAAAAGGATTTTCCATGATTGGGATACCGAAAATGCAGCAGCTCATGCAGCACCACCTGCTCGATACAAGCCTCATCCGCCTTTAGCAGCTGCAGGTTCAGCCGAATCGTGCTGCCCGTTGTAGTACAGCTGCCCCAGATGCTTTTCATATTTCTGATTTTAATTTCCGGCCTTTGCTATATGATATTCTTTCACCAAAGGATATATTCTATCCATAATTTCCGCAAATTTCTTCTCCGCCTGCGCCTTCAGCCAAGCCAGATATTCCGCCTTCAGCACATCGGAATACAGCTTCGGGGAGGAAAGCAGAATCGTATCCTCCGCAACCGTAATCCGCTGTTCGCCGCGTTCCAGTCTGAGCCGATAGGGCTTGCCAAGGTAATACACCGTTTTCCCGTCATACAGGCTCGCATCGGAAATCTCGTTCCTAATCTTCTCAATCTCCGCCAGATGGGTAATAATCCAGAACGCCTTGGACTGCACAAATTCATCAATCACCGCAAAGGGCACCTGCTCCCCGCGGAAACAACCACCTTGCCATACTTATTCACACGCAGGTTGATATACTTCACGTTTTTGCGCGTCAATTCGTATTCAATTTCAATCCCTTCATATTGCACCGTATGCACCGACATGGTATTCCCCTTCCTCTCAGAACTTCCTTTCTATTTTACACTTCCGTAAAAAATTGTCTATCTTTTATGTATAAAAATAACGGAACTCCGTCGAAGTCCCGTTATTTTTGATATTCCGTTTTATTCCTCTGTACGATTCAGAATTTCCATAAATTCCCTCGCCTGTAATCGTTTCCTTTTCCAGAAGGAACTGTGCAATTTCATCCAGCTTATGCATATTCTCCCGAATAATGCCCACAGCCTTCTCATGCGCCTGCTTCACCACAGCGACCACAGCCGCGTCAATCTTCGTTGCGGTTTCATTGGAGCAAGCCAGAGAGGTGTCGCCGCCGAGATACTGGTTGTTGACGGTTTCCAGTGCAACCATGCCGAATTCCTCGCTCATGCCGAAGCGTGTAATCATCCCTCTTGCCAGGCGTGTTGCCTGCTCAATATCGTTAGATGCCCCTGTCGTGATGGGCCAAACTTCAGCTCCTCCGCCACACGCCCACCGGTAAAGGTTGCAATCTTATTGAACAGCTCCTCCTTGCTCATCAGCGATTTTTCGCCCTCATCCACCTGCAAGGTATAGCCCAGCGCACCGCTGGTTCTGGGAATAATCGTAATCTTCTGCACGGGAGCGGAATTTTTCTGCTTTGCCGCAACCAATGCGTGTCCGACCTCGTGGTATGCAATGATTTTCTTTTTCCTCCGGAGAAATCACAGCGCCCTTTCTCTGGTAGCCTGCCAGAATCACCTCAACGCTCTCCATCAGGTCCTCCTGCTTTTACGCGATTGTGCCCCATGCGTACCGCACGCAGCGCCGCTTCATTGATGATATTCGCAAGCCTCCGCACCGAGGCACCCGAGGTTGCCCTTGCGATTGTGCCGAAATCAATTCCGCCTTCCATCTTGACATTTTCCGCATGTACCTTGAGGATTGCCTCTCTGCCCTTCAAATCAGGCAGCTCCACGGGAATTCTTCTGTCGAATCGACCGGGACGCAACAGTGCCTTATCCAGTGTTTCGGGTCGGTTCGTTGCCGCCAGAATGACAACACCCTTCTTACCGTCAAAACCATCCATCTCAGTCAGAAGCTGGTTCAGCGTCTGCTCGCGCTCGTCATTGCCGCCCATGCCGGCGCCGTCACGTTTTTTTCCGATGGTATCAATTTCATCAATAAATACGATACACGGCGCTTTTTCATTGGCCTGTTTAAATAAATCACGCACCTTCGCCGCACCCATGCCGACAAACATCTCAACAAATTCCGAACCGGAAATGGAGAAGAAGGGAACCTCTGCCTCGCCTGCAACCGCCTGCGCCAGCAGTGTTTTCCCTGTTCCGGGGAGGGCCTACGAGCAATGCGCCCTTTGGCATGGATGCGCCGATTTCCGTATATTTCTGGGGATTATGCAGGAAATCCACAATTTCGCGCAATGCGTCCTTCGCTTCATCCTGTCCTGCAACATCCTTAAAGGTCTTGCCCGTCTGCGCCTTCACATATACCTTCGCATTCGATTTCCCGAAGGACATCGCATTGCCGATGCCGCCATCTTGCTCATGGCTTTTTTCATCACAAACTGCCACAGCAGGAAGAATACAACAAACATCACAAGCGTGCTGAACCAGGGGGAAACCTCCTCGGCTTCACCTCTCCGAAGGATGCCCCTGCGTTATACAGCCGCTCTACCAGTTGCGGGTCATCCATCCTTACGGTAGAGTATACCTTCTGGGTGTTCTGAAAAAAAATTGTTGTGCCTGCTTTATCCGATTTGTCCTCATCCTTCAGATAGAAATAAATGACATCCTCACTCACCTCTGCCTGTGAGATATTTTTTATTCTGCATCTGCGTCAGGAAAACATCATAATTCACCTGCTCTATGGTGTTCTTCGTCATAAAGGGCAGGAAAAACATATTGATTACTCCCATAATCAGCAGTGCAATCAGCCAATAATATAATAAAGGCTTTCGTTGGTTATTCACATCCATAGACCACAACTCGCTTTCTTCTTCCAAACAAATTCACTAAACACTCTTTCACTAAACACTCTCTATGTAGCAGGGGTAGAAACTCCCCCCTTTATAATACTAAAATATAGGATAAAAGAAAAGCATTTCCGCCTCATGAACGAATTGTAAACGTTTTGTAAATAAAAAGGCAGTTCCTTCCTATTATATTTATTCCTCCTCCCTGCGGATATCCGCCCCCAGCCGCCGCAGCTTTTTCGTCAATCTGTGTCATAGCCTCGTTCAATGTGATAAATATCACTGATTTCCGTTTCACCCTTCGCCGCCAATGCGGATAAAATGAAGTGCCGCACCCGCGCGCAGGTCGGTTGCGCGCACCTTTGCCCCCGTCAGCGTTTCCACCCCTTCGATTACCGCACTGCGGCTGTCAATCTTGATATTCGCCCCCATCCGCTGCAGCTCTCCCACATGAGAAAAACGATTTTCAAAAATTGTTTCCGTCATCACGCTGGTTTCCCTTCGCAACCGCCAAAAGGCTCATAAAGGGTGCCTGCATATCGGTCGGAAAGCCGGGGAAAGGGCATGGTCTTTACCTGCACACCGCAGAGCCTGCCCCTTCGCCAGACCCGTATTCCCTCCGCCGTCCGCTCCGTTTTGATGTTGCATTCCGCAAAGCTTTGCCAGCACAGGCTTCAGGTGCTCCTCCTGCACATTTTCCAGAATGATATCACCGCCCGTAATTGCCGCCGCCGCTAAAAATGTCCCTGCCTCCATACGGTCGGGAATGACCCGATGCACTGCGCCGTGCAGCTCCTTTCCGCCGAATCGTAATCGTGTCCGTGCCGTCCCCTTCAATTTCTGCGCCCATCTTCCGCAGAAAATCCGCCAGATCGCAGATTTCCGGCTCTGCCGCCGCATTTTTCAATCGTTGTAATCCCCCCTTCGCCCGTGTTGCCGCCAGCAGGATATTCTCCGTTGCACCCACGCTTGGAAAATCCAGATAAATGTCACTGCCCCTGAGTGCCTTCGCCTGTAATTCCACCATCCCATGCGCCTGTCTGCTTTTCGCCCCCATCAGATGAAAGCCCTTTTAAGTGCAGGTCAATCGGTCTGCTTCAATCTGACACCCGCCGGGCAGGGGCAGCCTTTGCCGCACCGCATCTTGCCAATAACGCCCCTGCCGCCAGAAAGGAGGCACGCATCTTTCTTGCCGTTTCGTATGCCCCTTCCACATGCGTAAGCTCTGTCGCCTGCACGCACATCTTCTCCGCCGCCGCATCATATTCTACCCGCGCGCCCAGCTCCGTGAGCAGCTCTGCCATGTGCCGCACATCCGCAAGTGGCGGTACATTCTGAATCTCGCAGACCTCCTCTGTCAACAGACATGCTGCCAGAATCGGCAAAACCGCATTTTTCGCACCGCTGATTTTTTTACCCTGCCATGCAGCCCTTCTTCTGTTCCCGTTATCACAAATTTTTCCATCCGCATCCCTCGCATCCTTTCAAAATCACTGTTGCTAGTATGCCCGTCAAAAGAAAACTAAGTCTCTGACGAAAAAAGAAAGTATACGAAAAATGTCAAAAAAAAAAAAAGAATTTATATGAAATTAGGACTTTACATCAGCAGCAGTTCAGAGTATAATGATTTAGTGTAACAAATAAATCCATGCGGATGTAGTTCATTGGTAGAATGAAAGCTTCCCAAGCTTTAGAGGCGGGTTCGATTCCCGTCATCCGCTTTTTTTGCCCTTGCGTTTGCAAGGGCTTTTTCTTTTTTTTGCAGAAATAAAAAAAACGAGGTCTTGCTTTCCCCTAAGATCTCGCTTTTTTTTATGCTTCCTCTCTTTTTTATTTATGAGGCTTCCCTCTTTTTCTGAAAATTCTGAAAACGGGCGCACCGTTTCCTCCGCCGCGCACCATTTTATCCGCCAAACAGACCATCCACCCCTCCTTGGATTTCGGCGGCAGAACCGTCAGCGGAAACATGTGCCTTGCAATGATATATTCCTCCAACCGGTTCAGCCGATAGTCCCGTTTTGCGTTTTCGCCGCTGTTTTTCCATGGCGAAATCCATGCCAGCGATGCCCGTCATCCTTCTTATGCCAGTCATACAGAAAATAATCATGCAAAAGCGCCCCTCGCACCAGTGCCCTGCGGTCTGGTCCGCAGCGGAAGCCTGCCTGCAAGCCAGAGACTCAGGTATGCCACATTGATGCTGTGCTGATAAACCGAGGTGCTGCCATGCTGCTTCGCCAGCTTTTTCCTCCTGTAGCCGTCCCTGTCGGTTCAGCTCCTTCAGCGTTTCCTTGAGCAGCTTTTGTCCTTCGCTGAAAGCCTCGTTTTTCGTTTCATGGCACCTCCTCCTTCCTTTTTCAGAAAAGCAGTATCAAAAAAAGTCGGCACTCAGGTGCCGACTTTCGACTTAGAAATCATTCCTCCGTATCCGCTGCCTTTCTCATGTTTACGGATGCCATCTTGAATTTATCATGTACCGCAACCATAGCCGCATCTACGTCATCCTTCGCAATCAGCACAGTGGTTTTGATTTCGGATGTGGAAATCATCTGAATATTTACCCCTGCGTCATACATTGCTTCAAAGAACATTGCCGCAACACCGGGGTTGGTTGCCATGCCTGCGCCAACGATAGAAAGCTTCGCTGTGTTTTCGTCATGCACGATTTCTCTCGCTGTCAGGCGTTCCTTTTCTTTTCCAGCGCCTTCAGCGCAATATCCAGATCATCCTCGCCAATGGTAAAGGAAATATTCTGCTTGCCGTCTGCACCTGTGGACTGCAAAAATAATATCTACGCTTACCTTTTCCTTCGCCATCAAAGAGAATACCTCAAATGCCTTCCCGGGTTCATCATTGATACCCATGATAGAGATACGGGATACTTTCTTATCTGCTGCAACGCCGCTAACCAGCATTCTTTCCATCTTAACGTCCTCCTTCACCTCTGTACCTTCCGCTTCGGACATGCTGGAACGTACAACCAATTTTACATTGTATTTTTTCGCCACCTCAACAGAACGGCTGTGCAGCACCTTTTGCACCCAAAGATGCCAGCTCCAGCATTTCATCGTAGCTGATTTCATCTAATTTTACCGCATCCGGCACCACACGGGGATCTGCCGTAAACACCCTCTACGTCTGTATAAATTTCACACATATCTGCATTGAGTACCGCCGCCAGAGCAACCGCGGAGGTATCGGAACCGCCGCGCCCCAGTGTGGTGGTATCGCCAATGGCCTTTACCCCTGGAACCCTGTCACCAATACGATACTGCCTTCATCCAGCTCGTTTTTTCGATCCGCTCTGTATTGATATGGCGGATGCGCGCATTGCTGTATGTATTTGTGGTTTCAATCCCAACCTGTGCCGCGTTCAGAGAAAACCGCTCTGCCGCCAATCGCACTGATTGCCATTGCCATCAGCGCAACAGACTGCTGTTCCCTGTAGAAAGCAGCATATCCATTTCTCTGCGGCTAGGCTTGGCGTTGATTTCCTTTGCCTTCGCAATCAGGCCGTCTGTTGTCTTGCCCTGTGCGGACAATACAACCACAACGTCATTCCCTTCCATTCTTGTACGCATGATGCGCTTTGCAACATTAAACACTATTTCGGCATTTGCGACGGAACTGCCGCCGTATTTCTGCACAAATCAACATCGTCTTTTTTCCTCCTGTACTCTTGTCCAACTTTCCCCGGCGGAATTACTCTCTCTCCACCCTTGCGCCCCTCTGTCCGCCTGCAAAGCTGCAGCTTCCAGTTATGCGGAAGGGTGCCCAGGTATGCAGACATTTCTCTTTCGAATCTCTCTGCCTTCTCCTTTGTCACCATTGCCATCAAGGTAGAGCCCGCACCGCTCAAATAGCTGGCAACCGCGCCAAAATCCTTGGCATGCCGAAAAAATTTCCTCCATGCCGTCAATCAGCTGCGCCCTGTGGGGCTGATGCACCTTGTCCTGCATTACCATATCGAAATTTTCATAATTTCCCGTCATTACAGATGCCACCAGAAGCGCCGCACGGGATGCGTTGAATACAACATCCTTCCTTGTGTAGCTGTCGGGCAGAACTCCTCTGGAGGCAGCGGTAGATACAGGAAAATCAGGAACCATTATAGCAAAAACCAAATCCTCTGGCAACTCCAAGCGAACATATATTTTCATTTCTTTTTTTCATTCTGTGCGCCGACCACCATGCCGCCAAAGAGCGCAGGGTTGGAATTATCCGGATGTCCCTCCAGCATAGCCGCCATCTGTGCCAGTTCGTCTCTGGTGCAGGGTCTGCCTGCCAGCTCGTTTGCCGCCAGAAGCCCCCCGACAATGCACGCCGCACTGCTGCCAAGCCCTCGCACCATGGGGATGTAGTCCTCCTGAATCAGGTGAATCCCTCGGCATAGGTGCCCTTTGTTCTCTGCATGTTAATGAAATCAATGGTGATGCAAAGATATAGCAAAACATTTTATAGAGCCAAATATTAAATCTGTAACTTTCTGTATTGTGGGAGAAATACCTTAAGTGATTTTTGGGATTAAATGCCTTCTTTGTTTTTTTTGTGAGAAAAATAAAATGCGAATAGTATTGGGTTCCAGAATTTTTTATTACTTTTGCAGAAAATGAATTACATATAGGATTGGATGAAGGAAAGTTTTTTCTTCAATCGATTTGTTGCCGAGCGAAAACGATGTTTTCGTCCAACTGCTATTTTGATGATTAGATTTGTTAAAAATAGTTACGTAGTCTTTCTAATTGTGTTTAGTATAATATCATTTTAACGTATAATGAAAAATGGGAAATAAATTCATTAAACGAGTTTGGAATATAAGTATGCATTTTTAGAAAATAAAGGTTTGAATACATTTTATATCAGATAATAAATTGCTGATATATTTAGTTGGTTTTTATTTTTTTTTTTTGAAGAATTATTTGACTCTTTGTGTAATGTATATTTGTTTGCCAATATTGAAATACTTTACTGTAAGTGTGATGTCATCAATAGTGTTTATTCTGTTACTTACAGGGATTCTTTATAATGGTTGTAGAAAGTATAAGAGAAGAGTACTTGTCAGTAATAAAACTATTGGTTTTCAGTATTTTTATCTTATATCTTTGGGGGAAAATATCGTCTATGTACTAATTCTGCTTATTCATTATTTATTTCTTCTCTTAGTTATGTCGATTTTATAGCAACATGCAAACTGAACGAAGTA
>VOFJ01002305.1_pt1 | contig 14036 bp, 22 predicted proteins | sample 5384081 | NCBI WGS metagenome assembly VOFJ01 (sample SAMN12384729, study PRJNA508395) | human gut metagenome | isolation source: healthy gut I | host: Homo sapiens
GTTCAAGACAATAAACAACTAATAATCAAATGATTAGATATTAAAATGGAGTAAAAAGGATTTTGTGCGAGCTATGAAAGAAGTGCTAAACGACATATACAGACGGTTGCAAAGAAAAAGCACCGTTTGTCCGATTTCTTCAATCGGTGGTGGGACGAGTACGCAGCACCCGGTGGAGTACATCACCCCGAACAGTACAAGGCGGTGAACGCTATCCGTGTATGTCGCACAACCGCTTTGGGGATAGACACATACGTTTGTCCCGAATGTGGCGAAGTACGGGAAATCTACCATAGCTGCAAGAACCGTTTCTGTCCGTCATGCGGTTGGCGTGACACGCTGAAATGGGCGGGACGCATGAAAGACAAATTGCTGCAAGTGCCACACCGCCATGTGGTTATGACCTTGCCGCATATATTACTGGACTTGGTGAAGCGCAACAAGAAAGAAATACTGAATATACTGATGCGCACATCGGCTGAAACGCTGAAAGACTGGATGATGCACAAGTTCGGCTTGAAAACCGGGGTGATTGCCGTGCTGCACACCTACGGGGAAACAAAGCAGCTTCATGTACACACGCACATGATTATGTCGTGGGGCGGTATTGACAGCGACGGAAAGATTGTCATTCCCGAACGTGATTATGTACATATCCCCTCTATCTGCAAGGTGTTCCGCTACAAGTTTGAAAATGCGTTGATAGAACTGTTCGATGCGGGCAGACTGGAACATGATTTTCGTGACCGCATGGAGTTTATGGGGTTCATCAAAAAGGTAGCGAACAAAAAAGATTGGATTGTGCATTTGGAGCCGCCGATACAAATGCCGGAGCAGGTGATACAATATGTCGGCAGATATTCCAAAAGAGCGTGTTTGAGCGAGTATAAGATTACGGCAATGGACGGTGAAAACATTTCATTCCGCTATCGTGACTACTTGAACTCACCCGACAGAAGAAATCCGGTAGAAAAGGAACTGACATTGCACTATCGTGAGTTCTTCCCCCGGCTGCTGCAAACGTCCCACTACGCTATTTCCGCATCGTGAGGTACTACGGCTTCTACTCCAACAAAGGCAACTTGCCGGAAGAATACTTCGGACGGGATGAAAGCGAAATAAAGGAAGCCGAGTTGCAGCAGGAAGAAAGTGAGTATGAAAACCCGTATTTCTGCGAGTGCTGCGGACAAATGAGAATTTACAGCCACACAACGATAGCAGGTGGCGGCACAACATATACGGTTGTATTGGAGCATTGCGACATACACCGGAAAAAAGCGGCATGACAGCAACATGGGATAGCTGTGCCCTGCCGTGAACAAGAACAGTGAAATCCCATGAAAAAGAAAGAAAAGGAGAACTGAAAAATGAATGAAATACGGATAAGAGCAGTAATGAAACGAACGGGGTGCGGGCATGAACTTCACACCTCTTTCGGCCGGAAACAGCAATCAAAAATTGAAGTTCTATATAGTATGTAATAAAGGAAATAAAAATTGTCTCGAACATGAGGATGAACCGCCTAAACGGTCGGCTATCCTCTAAACATTATCCGCAACTAAAAATCAAAAAGGAATATGAAAGAATTAGAAAACAACTGGATGAAAAAATGGGAATCGGTAAAAAGAAAAAACCGTCTGCCCTGTTGACCTCAATACTTATTTTGAGCAAGAAGAAATTGCAGGAAAATCGTTAACGACGATTAATATCGGTTCTTGCGATTTGCCGAGTGGAAATCTTTTGGTACGAGATCCATTGGTATATCTCCCAAACAGAAACGAACGTCCATATTTTCAGAACGCTCCTGCGGGTAAATATGAAACGGAAATTTGTGTAATCAAATCTGACGACGAGGATTGCGACCGTTATGCCGCAGTACGTTTGGGCTTCAATGAAAAGCGGGCTGTTCGATTCTATGAAGCATTAGTTGGGAATGAAAAACCTTGAAACATTGGAAGAGGGTGATTACTTTGGATTTTTGTGTAGATGCTGGTTTAGGATGTGTATGTGATGAAATTATCCACCGTATTTATTGCGACTGGGATGAACAATGGCGCAAAGATAATCCCGATGATAATCCTTATGATGGATATTTTGCTGCATTATTCAAAAGAAAACTATTATCTCCATCCAGAATATCAACGTGCAGGCGGAGACTGGTTAAATTGGCAAGTGCCGGGGACGGAGTATCATATTCCCATTTTTCAATCAGGGTTCGGAGATGGTACGTATCCGGTTTATTGGGGCATAGACGAAGGCGGCGAAATATGTCAGTTGGTAATTCAGTTTATTGATATAGAATTAGCCTATGGCAATGATGAAGAGAATTAATGTGCGGATAACAAGTAAATAAGCAACCCTAACAGTTGCTATTTACAACCCATTATCAACTTATTAATGAATAAAATGAAAAAAGACAAACATATAAAAGTGCTATTCCACTTGGAACAAGATGAAGATGGCTATCCACCATTTTCTATTGAAGGTTTGTGGTGCAAAAAGGCAAGTAATGATACCTATATTGTCGATAATGTGCCATTCTATACCTATGGAATCAGTTTGGGGGATGAGAGATATGTGTTACAGAAGAAGATGGCGAATATCATTTTCAATCCATAGTGAATCCCTCTGGAAATAGCACATTGAGGGTACATTTTAACGATAAACGTATGCAGATGGTCAGAGACAAACTACTTGATATGGGATGCAAGGTAGAGATTTCTAATCTCTCTTCATTCGTATCCATAAATGTACCACAAGAAGTTTCCTTAAAAGTGGTCGAAGATGTTCTGACCAATATGCAAAAAGAATGTGATAGTTTGGCTTATGAACATGGTGTTGTCAGACAAAATATAAGTTGATAACAAACAGCAGATCGACTGAATAAGCGGAACGCTGCCGAACATTAATCGCTGAGAAAAATATGAATAATTGGATTGAAACATCAGGAAGCCCATTTTTTTGTCATTGTTGAGCAACAATATGCCCATCAATGGAAGGGTCAAGAAAACTACAATGCTATATAGCGTAACAGATTACTTGGGGAAAATCTATATAGACAATCATGTCTTATTGGTAATGGGAGATGAACCGATGGCTACACGCATAGTAAATAAAGATGGAGCAATTTTAATAATTCGTTGGAAGTATGCTCCCCGATTATCTAACGGTGGAAAAACTTCTGGAGAATGATATAGTAACTGGGGCAGAACCGATAGAAGAAGTTGAAGTAAAATGGGATTCTACTGAATTAGTCCTATTTGATTCTTTGTCTCCCTATTGTGAAGCGTCGGTTAAAGTTTTTATCATTACAAAAAACATCTTGTATAATAAAAAACTTATCTTTATCAAAAAGACGAAGTATCTTTAATAATACATTCAATCCAATAAAGACGATTAACAAGCGGCTCAACCTCCCCTTAAAGGTCGGTTAGCCACCAAACATTATCAGTAAAAAAGAATATGAAACATTTGAAGAAGAATTGCATCTATTTTATTGTGATTTTACTATCGCTGTGGCGTGTGGCTTTGCGGGACTTGTAATCAAGGAAGTGAACAAAGGTACATTTTATGATCTGCCTACAGAAGAAAGGCTCTTAGCTTTTGTGTGCAGCTAGGACTGACAGCATTTACATCTCTGATTCCATACAGTTTGAGCGTTGCAACCTTCCTGGTCTTTTGGGCTATGGATAGAGAAAAGTGGACCGGTTTTTTTCGGACATTGGCAATCGGTCTGATTCTTGTCCTTCCTTTGTCGGCAATGACTTATTATTATGACTGGTTTGTGCGTCCACAGATGATGGTCATATCCGTCGGAAAAATAGTTGATATGAACCACAGCTATCCCCGGTCACTGGCGGACAAGTACGGTATAAGCATAGAACAGATATTGAACAAAAAGCCGATGTCTATGTCTAAAAACAAAGCTCGATAGCCCAGATTGATTCTCTTGAAACATCTTTTTCAGGCTGATATTGACACATGCGGTCTGCTGCTCTCAATACTTCCGGATACCTTAGCATCAAAAGCCTATGACAGCTACCGATTGAGAGAAATCGGAGTTGTGTATCAAGATGCCGTTCATCCTGTTGCCAACGAAGACAGTCTGAGGTTGGTAGCACATACAGAATTGTACCAGCACGCAATCGGTGCATGGGAAACTTCAAACGAACTGCGACGTCATAGACTGGAATATTTTGGCAGGACTCTCAATACCGGGTATATATACATCGCTTATATCTTGTTTGCCTTCTTAGGTTATCTGCTCCGCTTCAAACCGATAAAGAAAATATTGGCTGTCTTTGCAATACTGATTGTAGCCGCCTGGATTTATCATGAAATAAATTCTATTGTTCAGAATATGCAAAGAAACTAAATACGGAATCCCATCAAATTGTGGACGACACCTATAAAGAGCTAGATGCGATAAGGGAAAGCAAACAGAGAGAAATGAAGACAGACACACAATTAGAATAATTGTTTTAACTACAATAAAACTAAGAACCATTAGATTAAATAATGAAAAAAGATATAATACTGATAACAACGCAGGATAACGGTAAGCCATTCCCTGCTGAACATTCAAAAGGCTTGAAGGAAAAGATTGAACAAAAAAATAATGCCATGAAAAAATCAATATTGGAGATTGGGTTACGCAATATAGAACGGGTTATTGGAAAGTGAAAGAGTTGCATCCGAAGTACTCACCATTCGATTGTGACAGGTTGCACAAAGGCGAACCAATTGGTGTTGAAGCTGTGCTACAGAAAGCTTTCAACAATACATTCAAATTTAACATGGAAATGTCCACATGTGATTTGTCGCTGTGCCAACATGTAACCAAAGCTGTTATGAGAAAGATTGAAAAGTATTTCAAGGAACATCCTGATGATGAAATAAAATTTGAGACATCACAACTCCCTGTCCCGCCAAACGTTACTGCCATCCACTTGAATATAGATGATGCCCAACGCGATCACATTTCATCGCTATTAAACATTGAGTTACCTAATCTAACATATCCAAAGGTAAAAGAAATCTTGTCCGATAACGGTTTGACAGAGGTTTTGTGCGGAGCAGAAAACACGTTGCTCTTTCTCTACGGATATTCATGGGAACAGAATGAAAATTTTGACATGATTTATTCAAATACGATTTTAAGAGAAAGTAAAACTCAATGGCAAAATAGCGAAAGCAATTTCTTAATTTACTTATTAAAGTAGTTATAAGACTGGAAGAACATGAGAATGTATTACGTAATCGGGGTTCTTATTACACTATTTCTTGCAAGCCTGCGGAGAGCCGCCCATGCCACCGAGCGACGAGGAAATGATACGCCACTTTGCCACGCACGAGGCGGCGTTCCGCAAGGTGTACGAAATCATGTCAGAGAGTTCAGAAGGCAGTTTCCACTACCCGCCACTTTCTCCTGACGGGATCATTATACTTGATTCAACAGAGCAAAGTGATACATCCTATGAATCGAATGACGAAGAAGACCTCCCGGTATATGGGTTGCTGAAGCCTGACCGAATACAGCTCGATTCCCTGTTGTCAGAGATTGGATGCGGTCTTGTCCTTGTTGACCGCAGGGAATGGGAAACGGCAGATTCGGTATATGTGAGCCTTTTTATGCCGTACTACTCCCACAGTATCGTAGATGCAGGAACGTCCAAGAGTTTCGTTTACGATCCCGGATTGAGAAGCCGTCGGAATATCCGTATCACCGAACATGGCGACCTAAACGAGATCTACCGCAGGACGTACAACGACACCACGCTTTACAAGCCCATCAAGGAAGGTTGGTACATCGAGTTAGACCATTTACGATAACCTGAAATGATGAACAAAACAATATGAAATCAAGATTGGTATTAAGGATATTGTGGGGACTATGCTGTCTGCTATTGCTGTGGATGGTTGTCAGTGATTCTATACAATTCTCAAAGCATCCGGAACTTTACCCGATAGGTTGTGAAGGATTAGGTTGGAGCTTATGAATCTTCCGAAAACTATATCTTTACAAGCCGGGTGGCGATTGGTTGGAGTGCCATCGGCTTTGTCGCATCTGCCTGCTATCGTTTCAAGTATAGCGGAAAAATACTGTTGGTACATTTTGTACTGACACTACTTCGATGTTGTTGGAATTGTATAGTCATTTATGGATAGGGGTTTGCTTTATTGTCCCTAACTAACGATTAAACGCCGGGAAACTTTCGGGCGAGACAGCTCCACCGACCTTAGGGAGAACGTCCAAACAAGCATCCCCAAAAAATGCTTTTGAGCATACCATAGAAAAAAAGGAAGACCGAATGTTCTGAAGTTTCTTCCTTATGATATATATTTGTAATTGAGCGAAATGAAAAAGATTGCCATAAACAGCGATTGGCTGCCGAACATTATGTTTAGAATGAAGAAACAGGAATATAAAGAGCAAGAACGACATTATTATTTCTTCGACTATCTGTTTTGGTTGGGAGAAATAACATGGGAGCATTATCACAAGGTCAGTTTCAAACAACCCCGTGGGAGTGATATGCTGTGGCCTGTATCACGTTTTTTTATATTCATGCCGGTTCTGACCATAGGCGGTCATTTTCTGGATGACTTGGCATTCGAGGTGTTTGGAGCCGTTCTTCTAATCGTGTTCTCCGTTTCTGTCTTCATGACAGACCGTCTGTTCGGCAAAATATACCCGCCTTCCCGGCGGAAAGCGGTCATGCAGCATTATGCGGGACGCAAGTTCAGTCCCTTCCGGCGCAACCTGTTCTTTTTTTCCCTCTCTATTTGCTTCTTATTCCCGCAATGGTTTTATTAGGAACTGCTCTGAAATGGATAACTGAAATACTCAAATGACAAATAGAAGAAACATATTCAGCCGTTTTTTTCCGCCTGTTGGTGATGCTGCATAAAATTTCCTACGCGCATTTCACGGAATGGAACAATAAAAGGAAGCGAAAGGCATTTGCTGCCGGAATATACTTCCTGAGCATCCTCCCGGAATTCGTCCTGTTGCCGGCACATTTCTGGCGGCAAGGGGGACAAGACGGGTATGTACATCTGGTAAACGTGCCACAAAAAGGTTGTTTTCTACGGTCTGGCGAGTCTGGCGGTGCTGCTGTCAGCCATCCCTCTGGGATTTTTTGACGACAAGAAGATATGCAAGGAAGTCCGGCAGGAACTCCGTGAACGTCCCCGTTACTGGAAACGAGCAATAGCAGTCTATTGGGCAGTTATCGTGGCTATGGTGGTGGCGGCGAATATTGTGTTTCCCACTTTTTCGGACAAGACAATGCCGCCGGAGAATGAGCGGACTGAAGTACCGCAAAGGTGGAGGGATTACCTTTCACTACGTTTTGCCATAGTAGCCCGTCAGGAAACGCCCAATGAAGTCTTGCAGCGTCTGATCGACCAAGACGGGCGCACGACACGCTACGGGAAACCAGTCTATGCCATGCAAGTAAGAAAGGAGGACATGGCTGGAGAGTTCCGTGTAGGGTTGCTGAGCCATGCCACATTCGAGGAAATCAGAGACGGCAGACGAAAATTTGTAGAATGTACATGGGTTAAGGGATATACGCCTGACAGCATTAGGATATTGCTGACCGTTTGGTACGAAATGAAGAAAGTAGAGCCTTTTGTCCGGTGGACTCTTTGGAATGGACGGAGGATATGGAGTTTTAAGATTTACAGAAACATGAAAAAAGTAATAACGGTCCTCCGGCAAATGCTATGGGTATAACGTTCAAGATAAATGTGCAATTTATTTTGAATGAGTATGATGAAAAGTAGAATTTTAAGCAAAAAGAAAAAAAATAAAGACTATGAACGATGAAATGTTTCAGAGAATACTTGATGAAATAAAAAGTTCGTCAAAAACGATAAATGTGCTGCCTCTGGATGAAGCAGCAAGGCAGGCAATGAAAGAGAAGTACCGGATCAAGAGCGGTAGCCTGATGGCTGCAATCCTTGAAAACACAGGTGGTATAGTCATTGACAACTGGATAAGGCTGTACGGTTCGGGAGAACTAAACTTTGTCACTAGAAACAGTCTGTTCCCGTTCAACGAGATAGTGATCGGCGAAGACATACTGGGAGGATTGTTCATCTGTCTTGACGACGGCAATATCGGCTATTTTGCCCCCCCGACTGTCTGGAGATGGAAGATATGGAGATAAAATTTGGACAATTCGTCTATTGGTGTCTGCATGGCGATACGGATAAGTTCTATACCGATTACAGATGGGACGGCTGGCAGAACGATGCTTCGAAACTGAAGAGCAGTGAGGGCGTAGCTTTTTTATCCTTTCCTTTGGGCTGAGGCGGAAAGTCTGGAGAGCAGAGTCCGAAAAAGTCGTTCCGATGGATGAAATCCTGAGACTTCAGTTTGCCTTTCTGGCAGAATGACAAGAATGAGTGAATTCATTGCTATCCTCTGACACAAAGCCTGCAAATGCGCTTAAATTCCTCATGATTTTCATGGGAGGGGGATTTTTTGTGTTACGGAAGAACTTGTACCCCAATGTAGTGAACTGACAAAATGTTGCTAAACTATGATTAAAAGCATGGATTTCCATGTGGAAGGCGTATTGTATTACAATAGTGCCAAATTTCTGTTATTATTAACAAATTAAATGTGACCAGTTGGAATAAAATCGGTATCTTGCATTTATAAACAAAATAATGAAATTATGGGACTTGGATTCACCATTCACACTAAAATCAAGGATATTGAAAAGTTTCAACAGACTGTAGAAAGTCAGGCTGTTGAGTCCGGTTATAATGCAGAGCACGATGAATCATCTTCGACGGTAAGTTTTTGCAGGCTGGGCGACTTGTTCCTAAATTATCAACATGAGGGAGAAGGAAATACAGACAACGTCATTTCCGTAAACGGAGACTGCCAGACCAACATGCTTGGTCCCGGCTTCCACAAGGCAGCAATAGAGTTCATCGACAGACTTCAACAGGCGACCCGTACCCGGTTTGAGGTTGAAGACGAGACGGACTATTACACGGAAAGGGACTTTGAGGCCATGAAGAAGAAACATTTTCACAAGTGGCTGGCCAAACTGTTTGAAATCATCCAGGAGCAGAAGGACAAAGGCAGCACGTCTTTGTTATTCTGTTGGGATATCAATAAATATTACCCTCAATCAGACAACGGCATTGTCATTTCACCTTTGGGTTCTTTCTGTCTTTCAGAGGTCGTTAGGCGTATCCGGGAAGAAGGAATCGAATCTTTTGCCGATGATTTCTTCATCTGGAACAATTCGGAACGTGATGCACGTTTTTCATAGAGGCATGGCCCTGAATGCCATGTGGGAGGACTGCTATTTCATGCCGTCAGAAAGAAGTGAAGAAGATGCCCGTATCAACGGGTACATCATAAGCGACGCTGGAAACGACAGCATCACTTGACCCGTCTCTTTCCTTTCCCCATAAAGGAATACGAGGAACTTTGCAGACTCCATGGTTGTGTTCCTGTCCCGACTGGACGGGATACCGCCCTACGAAACGGAATTTGCCATCGGCTACCGGCGCGGAATTGTCAACCATAAGGTCGGGAAGATCAGGTTCAGCCTACCGGGCAGCTATCTCGAAGATACGGATGAAGGCACCCTCGTCTATTATGATGCGGCTGCAGACAACTGGCACACGGTTAGATGCACCGGATACTCTACCGATGGTGAGCCGGATTTCTCTTGATGTGGAAGAGGAAATGATTGAAGAAAGGGAATTTGACGGCGGAAAATACCGCCTCTATGACATGGGTATCGACCAAGATTCAGAGGATGAAGAACCTTATCCCGTTTACAGCTGTCATGCACTGTGTCCCAACCAGTACACCCTCTTCACGTTGTGTGCCTCCCGGTTAGAGGACCTGAAAAAACTTTCAAGTGAATTCCTCCCGACTTTGGTTGCAGACCAGCCTATAGAACCGGAAAAAAAGCAAATCATATATACCGGAGAGAACATGAATGACGAATTGATGGAGCAGATAGACGAATGGCACAAGGCCGAAAAAGCATCAGGAAATCATCGATGCACTGGAACAGATTCCGGAAGCCGAACGGATTTTGAAACGACCGGCTTTCTTGCAAGGGCGTACAACAATATTGAGGAATATGCCAAAGCCGCGGAACTGCTCGAATCCGTCAGGGAGGAAGGCGCTGAAGATGAACGGTGGAATTTCAGAATGGGATATGCCCAGTATTTTCTGAACAATTATCGGGAGGCCCTGGATTATTTCAGCAAGGCAAGGGAACTTAATCCGGAAGATGAATACACCCTGAGTATCATCCGTCAGTGCAATATGCACTTGCCGTTAACCAGACGAGTGAAAGAATTCTGGAACTGGTTTGTAGAAAACGAAGAAAAGCTCTGTCTGGCATGATGAATCCGAAATCCATGGAGGAAAGTTGCTGATGCCTTCATGGAGTTTATCAGTAAAGGAACCAATCTGATATCGGAAGACATGCACTTCAATATCGGAGGGTGACCATGAGTTCACGTTCTCGGTCGAAGGATGGCCGGATCTCTTCATCATCTATCCTTACATCATATCCTGTATGCCGGAGTGTCTGAAAGGCAAATGGAAGTTCTTCCCCTTCAACCCGGGCAAGGTCGGGTCTTTCGCATACCGTGTACACGATACCGATGTCGATATGGGCAAGATCATGGTAAAAGCATCCTATGACGAAAAAAGAGAAAACTTCAACATCAGGTATTACGACAAAAATCTTTGTGCCTTACCGGAAGAAAATAGTGACGGAAACTTTCATGTCATTTTGGAACTTGTACTGGGAGAAGGTGTCTCATTCAAATATGTCAATGGTATAGAAAGAGCGTCAGGCATTGAGGAAGGCATGATTGCCTTGTCCGGGTTGAGACAGCACATAGAGGAAACCGTGAAATCCCACGGCCATGAATTCTTCGAGAATCCGAAGGACGTTTATACGGGATATCAACTGACCCCGAAGGAAAGTGATGAACTGCGCTTCGATGTGATAGTAGGATCTACCTGTCTGAGCTCCATCGTAGCTGACTATTATCATGGTTCAACCGAGATATTTGACCATGCCAACGGTTTCGGTGCAACCAAGCTCTTTACATAGTCTTCCAGAATGGTGCTGGCGAAGATAATATATTGAACTTCCGTCATGATCTTGAAGACAGGATAACAGAAGAGATTCTTGAACCGGGCAATCTCGGTGTGATAACAGGGGGTGCAACCGGAACGGAATACAGCTATATCGACCTGTTTGTCTATAACCAGCAAGTATTTATCTCAACTTTGCTTCCTTTGCTTGATGAGTATCCTGAGTATTCTTTCTACCTTTCCGAATTCTGTAGGCAGGGTCAGTTATGTAGACTTTCAGACAGCGAACCATGGAAAGGAGAAAGTCCTGATGGCATTTCGTACAGTCCGGGAGATGATACATTCTTCAGTCAGATAGAAGAGTGGAATGAGAAGGACGAATACACGAAGTCTATCAGGGCTTTGGAGGCAATACCTGAAGAGCAACAAGACTACAGGATAAAAATGTTGCTTGTAAGTGCATATGAGAATTATGCCATTATCGGTGACAATGATGAAGGAACAGAACGCTGGAAAGGAGACAGAGTTCTACTAAAGGCAATAAGACTTATGGAGACCGTGCGTGACGAAGGTGAGAAAAATGCGAACTGGAACATGCGTATGGCATACGCATACCAATATCTTATGAGACAAGAAGAAAAAGCGATAGAATATGCCAAACGCTGGGCGGAACTTGATCCGGAGGACAGCAGTGCCAAGGAAGTCATCGAAGAGTGTATGGAGGAGATTTCGAAGCGGGAGAACAGTTCAAACGTGAAGGAATCCGATACAGTGGGAGCCATGCGCCACAAGCAACACGCATATTGAAACAAGAGAGACTGAAAATATCGAACTAAGGGATAAGAATATGGACAACAGACAGAAAGAAGCAGGCTCTGGCTGCAATGATAGCCGGCTCTCGCACTCGCAGGAGTTGGGACATAAGCCAGCGGAGATCGAGTGTACGGGGAACATTCGTACTGCACGATATGACCTACTACATTTTCAAATACAAGGATACCAAGGACAGTGAATGGCTGCTGGGCGTGAATGGTGGATACGAAGGAGACAGCTTGTCAGACTGCGGCCATACCTTCAGTGAGATGGAACCCTATGACGAAAAAGACGGCTGTCAAAGGATGCTACGGCGCCTTGTCGAGATGGTGCGTTCCTACTGGATGGAACAGGCAAAGCAAGTAGAGAACGTGAGAAAAGGCCGTAAGCACATTCGTGGGATTCGCCTTGCTCTCCGACAACAGGCTGGGACAAGGAAAAAATACATCAGAGATCTGAAAGAACAGTGGGACATCACCGCTGAAGAGAAATCTGACGAGGAACGGAACCCCGAGTCACTGGTCTTCGACGTGGGTGACATGATGGCGGCGGTAAGCCTGATGCCTGCCCCCGTACCTAATGGCGAAGCCGAAGAATGCGCGAAGAACAATTACATGTGGTCGGAGGCCGAAAAAACAGCCAAAGAGCATAAAATTTTACATCATGGTTGCCGTTATCGGCAAAGAGGAGTCCCTGATCGAAAGAGGTAAACTGTACGTGAAGTTTCTGTTGTCTGTCTGCTGCCACCAGAAGAATATAACCGGTATCTATACCAGCGGTGTCGTTTTCCAGCCCCGTTTCTATGAAGGCTTTTCCGGAATGATGAAGGAGGATTCGCTGCCTATATACAACTGGATATGGTTCGGGCTTTACCGTACCGAAAAGGGAATCAGCGGCTACACCTATGGAATGGAGTGTTTCGGCAAGGACGAAATGGAGGTCCTTGACGTGGATGCCGACCCGTCAAAGGTGAGAGACTTCCTGGCCAGCATGGCAGGATATGTTCTGGAATACGATGCAGTTCTCAACGACGGAGAAACCATAGGCTTCTCTGCTGTCGATAAACATAGGATAACACGTGGACAGGGTGTTGCCCTTCCGGACAAAGTGACTCTGAAAATCTCATACGGCAGCGAAGACGATGCCGATGGCGGTCCCTGATTTCCCGGATGACACGGATGAAGTGATGGACGATGCGGAAGGCCATCTGGAGAAGTTCAAAGAGAAGGATCTGCCGTTAGATACAATTACAATATTACAATCATCTGGCAATATATCTACGCTGGTGCATGGTAAATGACCTTATGAGGGATGATTTTCTTGAACAGTTCGGAGACCTTGTGTCCCGGATCAAAAGCGGCTCGGTACCGATGATGACCTGAGGGTGTTCATAAAGGACAACCTGAACGGGCAGCTTTACAAGATTCCTGTTCAATAAACAGGTAGTGCATTTGCCGACTACTATTATGGCAGTTACTATGGCGCCAACGAAACTCCATTTTATCCCGGAGACATTGACAACCACGCCCTGGATTATTTCGGTCCGGAAAGGTATCATTCCGATGAGTTCAAAAGAGGAAAGCATACCTGTTTGTCCTGTATGACGAGGATTATTACCAGGCAATGTCACAACGCATAGACAGACGCTTTTCGCCAACTGGCAGGGGCTGCATATAGACAAAGATACCGTTGAGCCAGACGAACTGGCCCGTGCCTTCATGGATTATCTTGATTGTGAATGCACCTATTTCCCATCCATGAGTGACGATGACCCCTATCATGTCAGCCATACCTATGCCCAACGGCTCGGGCGTGCGGGAAGGCTTCATCCCCGTTCTGGTCAATGTCGATGAAGGTTTGTGGGAAAACATAATCGGGAACTCGGATCCTGACAGCGAAAGCTCAGATGATTACACATTCAACCGGGGAAAAAGTCAATGAATTCCGCAGAAGGCTGCTTGAGGCTCCTGTCATGGACGGAAATCCATCCCTTGACAAAGGCGACCGGGCAGGACAACGATGATATTGATGAAGAGCCTGAAGGCGGATTCGACAACAACCGTTATTCGAGCTACTGGAATACCGATACGAACAGCAATACGCACCGAACGAAAGCATCGAG
>VOFJ01002869.1_pt1 | contig 14022 bp, 20 predicted proteins | sample 5384081 | NCBI WGS metagenome assembly VOFJ01 (sample SAMN12384729, study PRJNA508395) | human gut metagenome | isolation source: healthy gut I | host: Homo sapiens
ATGAAATCGAGGATTGTCGTATCATCCATGCGGATCGTAAGAAACCCATAGCAAAGTGTGGCGGCTGCGGAAGCATCAGATGCAGCTCCACAAGGATCAGTATGGAGAGCAGGGCGGCAACGCCCATAATTGCGAAATCCCGCAGGCTCCATAGCCACATGTTTGCCGAGGCCTTGAGGTTCTGCGGATAGATATAGTGCGTCATAGTATTCCTCCAATCGTCGGATCTTCGGCGTAGTAATCCTCGCAGAACTCCTGCGGGGTTTGATGGTAGTCCTCCTGAATCTTCTCTGCGATCATGTCTTTGATAAGCTGGGCTTCGCCCCTTTGTCGGCTCGTAGTCAAAATACGAGGAGCCGTCCTGTCGGCTGATCTCGCACTCAATCCGCAGAGAGTCATCGAAAGCGATTGTAGCGGCCGTACATATTCAGCCAGGTGTCATCATCCGAGGCGGTTTCGATGTGGAACTTTTTTGTCCACATCGAACCACGCTTCGATATAACACACGGTGATCTCTCGGCCTTCATCGCAGTCGACTTCCATGTCATGGTCGATAGCGATATCATCTCGTGTCAGTTCGTTGTTTTCTTTCATGTTGTACCTCCGCTTACTTTCCGGCTACCTTCGCCACACTGCGGGTCAGATTGACGGCGGTAGTGGTAGCATGAACAACGCTCATCGTGTTAACCTTGACGGAGCTGTCGAGACCGAACTGCTGTGCGATGCGAGGTACTTCGTTGGCGGCAAGCATGATGCCGAGGCCGAGAAGCATATTGCTCGGAAAGGTCATCAGCCCGAGAAACAGCAGAGTAGTCTGCATAAATGCTGTCAGGCAGATTGCCGCAACCTGCTTGCACCATTGATTAAAACCATCGGAATATCCTCGTGGTACACTGAACATATACAGGCTTCCCTACTGCCATCTGCACGAGCAGGATGCCGCCGCGCTTGATATTCTGGAAGAACACCTTGATTACGCAGTATGCAAAAGCAATCATGCAGAGCAGACTCAAAAGCCCGAATGTTGCGGTCACGCTTGGCGAAAACGCGCTGACGAGGACTCCAAGCCCTACTTCAGCAAGGTTTTCGTTGATTCCTCCGGCTGCCATGCTGATCAAATCGTGAGAAAACGTGTTCTGCAGGCTGATACAGAACTTGTACAGCTCTATGGGAACAACTCCGATCAGACTGCAGGCGAAGAAGCCCTTCAGAATATTGATACATGCGGTTTTAATGTTGACTCTGCCGTTCTGATACTCTATCGCCACATCAAAGATGGCTACAACCGTACCGACTGCGAATAGAGACCATCAAACAGAGTGAACAGCCTTACTGTTGCCTGTACCCATGACAGGTCGAAGATTTCAGCGCCCATATTGCCGATCATTTCGAAGAAGTCCGAAATGGCGCCGTAAATGATCTCATACAGCCATTGGAGGATGGAGTTGAATATCGTGTTGGCAATGGATTCACCGATATAATCAAAAGCGCCTCCGATAAAAAGCGTCACCGATGCCGGATATTAGATCTCCAAGCCAATCAAACATAGGTTTTCACCGTCCTTTCCAGAGGGTTATAAGGTCATTCCCATGTCTTCCTCCTGGTACATGGAAATATAATCGTTCACGGTATCGGCGATCTTCTGATAGGCTGCGGGAGAAGGACGGTAGCCGTACCAATCGGCTTTCCCGTTGCTCTCCCAAATGTGGATTTCCTTTGCAAACGGGTTGTTCTGATACGCTGGATTTCCACCGAGAATATCGCTGAATTTGAAGGTTTCGGCGTCAACTTCGCCATCCTTACGGTTGATGATCTTCAGCCGCAGCGCATTGTAGTGATCTCTCGTCCCGGTGTAGACGAACTGCAGTTTTACCCGCAGTTCGTCGTCGATTTTACCGAGGAGCGTCTTACCGCTGTACTTAGCGTCACGGATGAAGTCGCTGCCGCCGAACAGTTTTTTGAGTTCCTGTTCGTAAAGGTCATCGCTCTGACTTACAGGATTCGTCCAGATATACAGGGGCGCGGTCAGAGTGAAGATAAGGCAGGCAAACAGAATACAGGGTGCAGCGAACTCAAACTGGCCGTGTTTTCTGTACTCGAAATACGAGGTGCCGACCTTGACGAAGAACAGGATGGCAAGAATCATGTCGATCACAGGGAAAACGACGTTGTTAACGACGGTCTGCACCTGAGATTTCGCGGCGTTCAGGTGCTCTCGATGGCGCCGGAAACGTCGCCGGCCGCAAATGCGGTCACGCTGAACATGGTCATGACCATTACGCACAGCGCGAGGGAAAGAATAATCCGAAGAGATTTCTTTTTCATGTGCATTATCCTCCTAATACTTTTTGATATCGCTGTCTTTCACAGCGCGGGATTTGATATTGAGATTTTTGCAGAAGTCGATTTCACGCCGCATTCCTTCGGTGATTTCATCCCCGAAGATCCACAGCTCATCGCAGAACCAAAGCAGGCTCATTCCTGCGGAAAGCCCGATTTTACGCGCTCGCTCGGGATGTCGTCGTTTAGGCGAGAGCATAGAAATGCGGCACCACCGGAGCAGTGCCGCACTTCAATGCGTATTCGGTGTATCTCTTTGCTTTTTCGAGATTACCTTGGATATCCCCGCCTAACGGAGCGCAGATATACACCTTCTTCATCATTGTGAATCCTCTTACTTCTCGCCGTCATCTTTCTTCTTCTTGAAATACATGATGATGCAGGCGATGGCGCCGCCGAGGGCTACGCCGCCGAGACCGATCCACACGCCGAGATTGCTGTTGTCGCCGGTCTGAGGCACATCGGGCGGAGGAGTGATCGTAACAGTCTGATCCTTGTCCTCAATGTCCTTATGCGTGGTGATCTCAACATCTTCACGATACAGGCTCTCGAATACGACCACCTTCGTGCTGGTGGTAAGATCGTGAGCGTCAAAGGTGAACGTCACCTTGACCTCGCCGTTCCTGTTCTCGGGTGTGAACTTGACCTCTGCGGTGATCGTCTCGCCGTTCACGGTAAAGACTTCGCCGGTTGCCTTGTTCATCAAAGTTCCGCGGATGGTGTACTCAGTGCCGGGGATGAGGTTGGTGTAGGACACCACATCCTCAATCGTCACCTTTCCGGCTGTAGTGATCTCCTTCTTGCCATCGATGGAGGCAGTAGTCTTGATCTCGGGGACATATACCTTCACAGACTGGCCTTCATCCTCGATGTCTGCATGAACTGCGATTTCAACATCCTCACGGTAGAGGCTCTCGAACACGACAACATCGGTCGTTTCGGTGATGACATAGGAATTGAAGGTGAAAGCCACCTTGACTTCGCCGTCCCTGGTTTCGGGTGTGAATGCGGCTTCCGCAGTCACAGGCTCGTCATTGACCGTCACGGGCTTACCGGTGGTCTTGTTCATGAGCGTTCCCTTGACAACGTATTCCTTGCCGGGGGTGAGGTTGTGATAGGAAACGATATCCTCGATGGTGATCTCGCCGCCGATGGTCGTTTCCTTCTTGCCGTCGATAGAAGCCTCGGTCTTGATCTCGGGGACAATAACGGTCACAGTCTGCTCATCGTCCTTAATGTCCGCATGGACAGTCAGCTCTTTGCTGTCGCTGTAGAGGCTCTCGAACACGACGATGTTCGTATCAGCCTTGATGAGCTTGGCATCGAAGGTGAACAGCACCTCCACACTGCCGGATGGAGCTTTGGGAACAAAGGTCACCTCGGAAGTGATCTGCTCTCCGTTCTGGAGGAACGGTTCACCGGTCGCCTTATCCATGAGAATGCCCTTGACGGTGTACTCCTTGCCGGGGACAAGGTGCTTGTACTCGACCGTATCGGTCAGCGTAAATACCTCGGTGGCGCAGACTTCCTTCTCGTCGTCGATGGCGGCAGTCGTGCCGATTTCGGGGATCAGATCGTTCACTACGGTGATCTCGACCACGTCGCCAGCCTTATCCACAGTCACGGCATAGACCGTTTCGTTTTCAAGATAGCCCGCCGCGGGACGCAGCTCGCGCACGGTATAGCTGCCGTATACCACATTCTCAAAGGTGAAGACGCCGTCCTCGCCGGATTCAGTAGTCAGCAGCGCGTTGTCTTCGATGAAGCTGGTTTCGTCGGCACGGAAGAGTCCGAACAGAGCGCCGGAGATCTTATCGCCGGTTTCACGGTTGACCTTATAGCCCTTAATCGTACCGTAGATCAGCTCGTTGGGGATTTCATTGCCGTCGTTCACGGTGATGTGCACAGTAGCAACTTCCTGGCCTGCGTACTCGAATACCACGGGGTACTCCTTATCGGACAGGACATAGTGCTTATCGGTGCTGATTTCCTTGACATAGGTTTTAGCACCAACGGGAAGGTCGGTGCTAAAGGCTGCATAGCCGTTCTCGTTGCACTCAACGACTTCAAGCACCCAGCCAGCGGGGATACTGCTGCCATCTGCCGCTACGATTTCCTCTGCGGCGAACAGGCCGAAGTTGACAGAGGTGATTTCGCCGTTGTTGCCAACGCCGAAGACCTCGTTCTGCTCCATGACCTTATTCAGATCAATCTCGACCTTCTGACGCTCGTTGTAGAAACCGGTGGAGGTTTCGGTGATCTCCACCTCCTGGCCCGCGTAGGTCAGCTCCACAGTCTGAACGGTGGGATTGAGGATCATACCATAGGGGGCTCTCGTCTCAACAACATGGTATCTGCCCAGGAAGAGAGGTTCGGTTATGGCTTTGCCGTCAGCCTCGGTGACGAGGACAGCCACGACCTCATCCTTGCTGTATCTGAGAGTGCCGTCCGGCGTGTAGATATCCTCGGCTGCGGTCACGGTGTACTCGGCTCCGGCGAGACCGCCGACCTCGTAAACCAGGCGTTTGCTGTCCTTCGTATCGATGACGGAGGCAAGATATTCACCGGTCTTTTCCACGGTGATGACGCCCATCTGAGGCGCGTTCTCCTTGGTTACGACCACCACAGTCACAGCGTTTTCTTCTGTGGAGTTTTCTTTCGGTGATGTCGAAATAAACGGGATCGCTGTTGAGCACATATCCATAGGGAGCCGATACCTCGACCAGCGAGTAGCCCTTGCCGTATTCCAGCTTTTCAGGCGTAATCAGCATACCCTCACCGTCCGTGTAGAAGGTGTCAATGGTGGTGACAGTCGGATAGGTGAATGTCATCTGAATCTGATTGCCGGAGGGATCGTAGATGTGGAAGCCGATGCCGGAAGCCGGAATGGTCTTACCGGTGGTGCTGTCGATCTTGACCACCTTCACATAGGAGTAGAAGTTGGCGTTGTTGATCAGATAGCGATAGGTTTCGCCGTTCTCGCTGACGAACACATCGAAAGGCTTCAGGAGTTCTCGACCTTCCCAGCCCTTGATCTGCTGGACGGTGTATCTGCCGTAGGGCAGATCCTTCGTCTGAGCGAAGCCGTTCTCATCGCAGATCAGATAATCGCGCTCGGAGTCCTTTGCGTTGTCATAGGAACCTGCGCTCTTGAGATAGACGGCGAACTCTGCGCCTTCCTCGGGAGTCTCGATCTGCGTCTGTCCGTCATCTGTGTGCTTGATGATGGCGATATTGCCTTTCTTGACCTGCTCGTACTGCTTCATGGCTTCGCTGTTATACTCAGCAGTATAGTTCTTGGGATCGACGCCGATCTGCTCGTTGCCGGGGGTGACGAGATAGCCCTCGCTGCTGTCCAGCTCCTTGATCGACCAGTCGGTGCCGCAGACATAGTATTTGGTGGTGAACTTGCCATCCGCATCGGTCACGTAGGTGTCAATCAGCTCGTCGCCCTTATAGATGCCGTACTTAGCACCGGCCAGGTTCGCGTCACCCTGGGCAGAGCCGGTTTCCACATCCTGCTTGGTAACAGTCAGGTTCCATTTCTTGAGCACGTTATCGAAGCTCTTGTTGGTCACCTTGTTCCACTCGATTGCCGCCGTCTGCTTGTCGGGGACGACATAGCGGATCGGAGTGTCCACCTCTTCCAGCGTGTAACCTGTGCCGATCAGAATGTTGCTAAAGGTCGCAATGCCGCTGGCATCAGTCACAGCATACTCATCCACGGGAATGCCGCTGTAGGACGTGCCGTACAGATGGAACTTCAGACCTTCGTTGAGCCCATCCTCTGCGGTCTTAGTGACCTTGAGATTGCCGCGCTTCAGGTCGTTGTCGAAGCTCTTATTGGTGATCTTGTTCCACTCGATTGCCGCAGTCTGATCGTTGGGGACAATATAGCGGTCGGGAGTGCCGACTTCCTCGAGGGTATAGCCGGTGCCGATCAGCACATCATCAAAGACAGCGATACCGCTGGCATTGGTGATGGCATATTCGTCCACAGGCAATCCGCAGTAGGAAGTGCCATAGAGATGAAACTTGACGCCCTCGACCAGCCCGTCCTCTGCGGTCTTGGTAACCTTGAGGTCACCGCGGCGCAGAGTGTTGTTGAAGGTTACGGTAGAGGTCTTGCCGCTGACGATGGTAACGGTCTGTGCCGCCTGTGTCTCGTACTTGTCATCGGGAAGCTCCGTCACAGTATAGGTGCCGGGGAGCAGGTCGAGGTCGACAGTACCGTTCTTACCGGTCGTGACCGTCTCATTGACTCCATTGCCGGAGATGTTGAACTTGATGCCCTCAACCTTGCCGTCTTCGCTGGTTTTCACGATATGGCCGACGCCCTTGGTTTCCGTGTTCAGCTTGAAGTAGAAGAACACGGGATCTTCCGCGCCGGAAGCCATCGTCTGCTTGCCGGGACAGCCCCAAATGAGCATCTTGCCCATACCGAGGTTGGTCTTCTTCTGCGCGGAGATCATCACGGCACTGGAGATCATGTTCTTGCTCGTGAAGGTATACTGATTTCCGCTGCGGGTGACGGTAATGCCGCTGGCAGAGAAATTGATGTCGGCGAGAGTGTTGTTGGTGTCGGTCAGGGTAATGCTGTAGTTGTCATTTGCCTGATCGTACTTCATCGTGTAGGTCTGCGCATTGCTCTGATTGCGGGAGGAGAAGCTCGGCACAACGTAGTGTCTGGACATCTGCTCCAAGATCCAGTTGTAGCATTTCTCGGCAGGTCTGCCCTTAATGGTGTGGTTGTACATATCCGCGTCAATGCCGTTGTTGGAGGCAATGGAGGTAGGGCTGGTACGGAGCTGCTGCTGATACTCCCAAATGATGCACTGCGTTGCAAACGCATAATCATCATTATTCGTACCGGGAATCGGGCTGGTCATACCCTCGTGATATCCGTACATCAGAGCCATCATGATTCCGAACTGTGCAGTAACGGGCAGATTCTGAAAATACTTGCTGTTTTTGCCGCTGGTGGAATTGTAGGTGTCACTGTAATCGAAGGTTACGCCGCCCTCAATGCAGTACACATGATGATAATTTCCGGATTCATCGATCATCATATATTTGTACTTTGCGTTGCCGGAGGCATAGCTTTTAACATAATAGGAGCCGTCATCGTTATAGAAGATGGCCGTGGTTGTCGGTTTGCTGTAGAACATTTCTCCATCAGAACCGACATAATGATCTCCATACGTGGAGGTACACTTCGTGCCTTCCTCAACAGACCATGCAAACGCCGTTGTAGGGAGCATCGCAACGATCATGAGAACGGCCAGAAGTGCCGAGAGCAGTCTCGTGCTCTTGGATTTGAGAATAGAATACATCTCGTGTCATTCCTTTCGTTTTGATAAAGAAAAAGCCCTCCGCTTTTCAGCAGAGGACTTCGTCCCGTATTTGGTTGTCGTTATGCGAATACGAAGTAGATGGCGTATGATCCGCCGCCTCGTGATTCACAGCAGATGTTGAACTCTGTGATTTCGTCCATACCATAGGCGCTGAGATTGGCGACCGTGTGGAATCGGATATACTGTTCCAGTGCCGACTTTAGTGAGCTGCCCTGGTTGGATTCCGATGCCGTCACCGGATTCCACCATGTGGCGTTTTCCGGAGTCAGCGAGGTGTTCAGCGTATAGCCCATGCTCTGGCCGATAGCAATGCAGTCGGCTCGGATCGCATTGATGTCGAATACGTAATCGTATGCGGTCTTTGGCTGAGTATCCACCGGAGGTTCTGTTTCGACCGGCGCAGGAGGCTCAGTCGGTGCGGGAGGCTCCGTTGGAACTGGCGGTTCGTTCGGTACAGGTTCAGTCGGTGCAGGCGGCTCCGTAGGCTTGGACTGTTCCGTTTCTTTCGGAGGTTCTGTCGGCTTTGCCGGTTCGGGCTGTGTTTCCACAGGTTTTTCCGGTTCCGTTGGCTGGCTCTGATCACTTGACCTCGGAGTTTCTGCGGACTCGGTCTGCTTGGGTGGTTCTGTCTGCCTCGGCGGTTCCGATTCTCCTGGGGGATCGGTTTCCGGCGCCTCGCTTGTCTGCGGTGCTTCCGTTGAAGCTGGCTGGGCAGGCATTTCTTTTTCTGCCGTTTCCGCAGTCAGAGCCACGGCCTGCGTATCCGCAGAAGGCTCTGTTACGGCATCTGTGTTGACTGTGATTTCAACGTTATCGTGAAGCATTTGCTCTGCCTTGTCTGCGGCGCAACCCGTGATTGAAAGTAGAAGCGCACAGACGATTGCTGCGGTCAGGAGTTTTGTTTTCATAGCAATATCACCTCTTAACCACAAGAATACAGACAGGCCACTGGAAGTCCAGAGAGAATCGGAAACTTTACCGAAATCTACATACTCTGCCCGAAGGCGGGTGCGTCCTCGTCCTGCTCATCGAGATTTTCGCCTTCATCGAGATCCTCATTCTCGGACTCAACCTCATCGAGCTTCTGCTCATAGGCTTCCAGCACCTTGCTGTTCAGCTCACTGCGAGCTTCTGCAGTGACAGGATGGAAGATATCCGAATACTCGGTCTTGCCGTCCTTCTGGAAAGAGTTCTGAGGCATCTGCACGAACAACCCCTTCTGCGAATCGATAACGCGCAGACCGTGAATGGCAAAGGCGCCGCCAATATTGACGCTGGCAATGGCCTTGACCTTCGAGTTCTCATAGTCCACGAGGCGGTCAATCCGAGCTGAAATGTTCGGAGTGTTGCGCTTCTGCTCCTTTGCAGGAGCCTTGCTGTTGGTTTTCTTGGTTGCCATGATTGGTTCCTCCTTTTTTACATGGGGTAGATCATGAAGCCCATATCGGCTTCCACTTCTTCGGGACTGATGTCCTCCGGTTCAGCGAACCGAGCCATATATCTCGTCACCTCCTCGTCAGTGAGACTTCTGAATGTTTCGCCGGAATCGCCGCATACGAAGAAGGGGCCGGCCATGATGGATGAACCGTCGCCGATTCTGCGGTTTCCGTCCATGCCCCGGAGCTTCGATTCCTCGTTGCCCACGAGACAGGTTCCATCGTAGTTGTCAATCGGTTCGATCAAGCCGTCACCAACCGCTTTCTGCTCCGCTTCAAGCGTATGGGCGACGTCGGCGATATAGGGAGCCTTATGCGGTTCGACATAGACGACACGCATGAGGTTGTCCGGCTTTTGCGTCTGCGACTCGTCAAAGGCAATGGGCTGAAACCCGATGCTGTCGCAGAAAAAGGCACCGTTGTCGTTCACCACCACGTCTGAGACGGACAGTGAGTGACCGCGGTGCAGGGGATGTCCTACCGTATTGAATCTTTGATAGATCGCTTCGAGATCCGTTTCATCAATCTCTGCGTTGAACACCTCATCATAGATGGAGGGATCAACAGCAGAGGAACCTTGATACCGTTCCAGCAGATCCAGACCTTCGAACTTGACACGGTTGACGTCCCGCTTGGAGTTGATCTGATAAATTTTCGTTCTCATCTTACATTCCTCCCATTATGATTCCTTTGGACTCATCCTGATCAGGAGGTTCGAGCTCAGCAAGCTTCTCTGCCGCCCATTCGGGGATGCACTCATCCTTGATAATGCCAAAGAAGTCATCCCGATTAAAATTGGTTTCCTCACCATCGATAAGGAATTTACCGAAGACCTTGCGTCCACGAGAGTTCGGAGAGCATCCGAAGCCGCCCTCCGCAACGAACAACTGATTCTCGGAAGTCCTGTAACTCTCCTTTAGTACGGTCGGTTTGAGTACCAGGAGTCTGCCTTTATAATCAATTTCACCGTCTTTTTCCGAAATACAACTCTGAGGCTCAAAGAGTCCGAGTTTCTGCCATGCCTCCCGAGCCTGATTGACAAAGAGATCCGTCAGTCCGGGATGGGACTCCACGCAGAAGTGCCAGCGCACGTCATCTCTCGGAATGTAGAATCCCTTTGCCCATCTTTTGTTCTCCTGGGAGAAGCGGCCGTCGTGAGCCTTCTCCTGCAGGGTATTTGCCAGCACCCAATTCACACGGTCGAAGCCGTAACGGTCGATGATGTCCTTCGTACCGTTCTCAAGGATGTTGTCGTGGTATTGGTCAGCGATGGCTCGCTCAATTGCCCTGGCGCAGTCGCAGTTTTCTCTGTAGCTGTCTCGCCAATCCTGCACTTCGTTATGGGTAACGGCGTCCTGCAGTGACCAGCGGTAAAGCGGCTTATGATCTGCCATAGAGACCACTTCCTTGTACACGATCCCATTTCAGCTTGAGATGGGCGAAGGCCGCTTTCTGCTGCTCATCGGAGAGACCGTTGAGGAAGTCAAAGAGCGTAATCGTGTCTTCGGCTTCCTTCCTCTGCGGCTTTTCTGCCGCACAGTTGTCGCAGATCTTCTCGCGCTTGACAATCACGGTTCTGCCGTCTGGTGCTTCCGTGAAGGACAGCACGTCATTGTAGGAGAATCCGACACGCTGGCGGATCTCGAAGGGGATGGTAATGCGTCCACGCTTACCAAGAATTCGGAACGTCTGAGCCATATTAGAAAACCTCGCTTTCATCACAGAAATCATTACAGGGGCAGACGGCACACTCGCCAGTGCAGTCGAGCAGGAGCATGGGACAGCCTTCGCAGTTGCCATCACAGACGAAGTCCATGTCCTCAGGGGAGATTTTCTCCATCGTGACTTTTCCTTCTTTGACCGTGAACTGCAGGGGATCGCCGATCTCGATGCCGGCGTCCACAAGCGCCTCATACGGCACGGGAACCAGCGCAAAGAGGGGCTGGCTTTTCATCTGATTTTGCATGATATAATGCTCTCCTTTAATATTTTTTCGTAGTCGTAGTTCTCATCGCCATAGATGTCGAACAGCGTGAGCTGCTTGGGCTTTGCGTTTTCGCGCTCGTAGTAATCGTAGTTGGCAATGAGAAGCTCCTTGAATTCCTTTCCGGCTTCATACCGCTGTGCCATAGAGTGGGTGCGGGAGAAGTCGAACAGGCTGAATCCATCGTACAGTTCACGGATCTCAGGGCAGTCGTTGTAGGACAGAAGGAACTTGCCTTTGATCCTTCCGAGGGTTTCTCTGAGTCTCACATGGTCATCCCAGCCGAAGCCGACCTCATACATGTCTTCTGTTGAAAAGTAAGGCGGATCGGCATAAAAGAAAGCGTCGGGACGGTCATAGTGGCGGATCAGCGTCTCGAAGTCCTGGTTCTCGATCACCACATTTGCCATGCGGTCTTCCAACTCCTGAATCAGCCCGAACAGCTTTCGAATGTCAAAGGGCTGTGATGCATAGGATTTTCCGCTGCTGGAGTAGCTGTTGCGGAGAAGCTTCAGGAACATGGACGCTCTGCGCACATCGTAATCCTCGGTAATCCGCATACGGATTTCCTTCAGCTCCGCTGCCTCGAGAGGGGGAAGCATGATTTCCGTGAGCATCAGTTCCTCCGTCAAGAACCTGTCATCGAATGTCTCATGATCGAAGAACTTGCGGATCGCAATGAAGTCCTCTCTGGAGTTGAGATTGCAGAAGCCCAGCTCACGGATCGTCGCCATCGTCCGCTCCTTCATACATCGGAACAGGTTGACCAGGTTGCGGTCGAAATCGTTGTAGACTTCGAAGGCGTCAATGGTCGGTTTGCCGAGAAGGACGCTGCCGCTGCCGCCGAACACGTCGATAAAGCGTCCGTAGTGCAGCGGAAACAGAGCGTAGAGAATGTGCAGGATAGCAGTCTTGTTTCCTACACGTGATACAGGGGTTTTAATGTTGATCACCTCGCTTTTCACGAGGTACCAACCGCGCCATAAACGAAAAAAGACGGTACCAATCGTTATGGGCGATTGATACCGTCTTCGGAATTACTTGTTATTCAGTTGTGAGCGGAGCTTGCGAAGCTCGGCTTCGTATTCGTTGATGCGGCTGATCTGCAGGCAGCACAGCACAAGGGTTGTCACAATCCCACCGATGAATAGCCCAACGAGGAACCAAAGGAACTCGATCATGACAGCACCATTCCTTCCTCATCATCGGGGAGCCATGCGTTGTCCATAGCATCCTGACCGAGCCCACGGAGAAGATTATTGAAGTCCTCCGCATCCTCACAGTTGCGGATGCCGTATTCCGCGCAGGCGTCAAAAATATCTTTTGCCTGATCGTCGGGCAGATCGGACATCATGAAGTCGTTGGGGGCGAGCCATGCTTTGCCTTGCTCCCAGCAGACGCAAAGAGATGTCGGAAAGCCAAGTGTCTGATCGCACTGGAAGTCTGGGGACACGTGGATCATCAGCGTATCCTCATCCTCGATGATGCGGTCAACAGCTTTTTTGAATTCATCGTATTTCACAGATGCATGCCCATTCCTTCCTCGAAGTCCTCTCCTTCATCCGGAACGTCATCCACCGAGGTGATGTTGACGTACTCTCCGATGACGCCGAGTGCCTTGTAATAATCACCGGATTCACGGATGCGGTCGCACATTTCCTTCGCCTGATCTGCAAGACCGTTCTGCTTCAGAGTGCGGGATGCTATGCCCATCAGATTGAAGATGTTTCCGTCCTGACCGATGAGCGGGCAATCCGGATTTGGCGCTGTCTCTGCGGTCTGTTCCTTGGAAACGAAGCCGCCGAGCCTGTTCGGAACGTAGTCCGAGAGCCATGTGCCGCCGAAGTTCCCGTGTGTCTGGAGCCGCCACATGGCGAGCTTTCCCACATCAAGCTTGACGTCATCCTTGAAGGGGAACAGGAGGCAGGTTGATCCCTCATGCTCAAAAGTTGAGCAGTCTTGAAACCTTGTGCCGTCCAGCAGAATGCCGTCCTCGGTGAGCATATCGTTGATGCCGTCCACCCATTCGTCAAGGCTGCCGCCGCAGCCCTGAAGAATCAAGCCTTCGGAGCCTTCCATCCGGCGGAGCTCATCTTTGGATATGGTTTTCACGCTCATAACCGCATACCTCCCATTGTCAGAGACTCATCTTCGTCCTGGCTGAAGTCCGTGTTTTGAAATACCTCGACAGACATATGATCGCCGAGAAAGTTGGGCGAGGAATCATCGTCAAGCTCGATGTATCCTTCCTCGCCGAAGATGATCGGCTCTTTTGTGATGATCGTTCCGGCATGATTGACGGCGACGCTTGGCTCGACGGTGGCAAAGGTGATGGATTCGCCCTCACGCAGATCATACTTGTAAAGGCCGTCCGGCAGCTCTTTCTGTGTGACTCTGCCGTTGGTGAAGAGCGCGGTCTGACCGAGCACTTCGACTACCTCGAGCTTTTCGTCGGTCATGGCCTGTGTCTTCAGCTCTTTGGCTTCCTGCGCCTCAACGGGGACAGGCTCGAACAGGTGACCGCCACAGGCAGAGAGAATGCCATAGTCGGTAATGCTCGCGCCCAGCCGCTCAACCAGCCTTTTTCCTTCGTTCTGCGTCAAGAGCGTATCCAGCCAGTGATCGTCAAAACGGATGTCGAGGTTATGGCACATGTGGGTTTTGAAGAAGGAGGCGGCATCGCTGTCGAAATACGACAGTTCATATTCGTTCAGCCTGTCTGCGGCCGACAGAGCGCCGTCTGCGTCATGAATGTCCTCCGCTTCGAGGATTGCCTTGAACCTGAGCTGTGCACCGGTTCCCATTGTGAGGTAACGGTCTGCGACAGCATTCAGAGCGTCAAAGGAAGACATTTCCTTGGCAGCGATGGCTGTGATCTGCGGGATGCCGGATTCAAAGTCGAAGCAGA
>VOFJ01001459.1_pt1 | contig 14005 bp, 20 predicted proteins | sample 5384081 | NCBI WGS metagenome assembly VOFJ01 (sample SAMN12384729, study PRJNA508395) | human gut metagenome | isolation source: healthy gut I | host: Homo sapiens
GCCCATATTGGAGAAGTAGCATGCTCTCCGCGTCCCATCCCCGCTGCCGCTCCCACGTCCCGCGTTGATAGTGCGCTGTTCTAAAAATGGCGGCCCAGCGGGCCGCACCTACACTTGCCGACGGTGGCGGCAAGTGCGCGATTTGATAATCGCCTAAATCGGTAGTCCCGCCAATATCCCCCGCCCACCACGTCAGCGGCAGCGAGGGTAGGCCCATGGCCGATTCCCTGCGGAACCTTTTTCCGCCGCATCAAAAGCGACCAAAAGGAAATCCAAAAACCATTGGTTTTTGGCGGCGTTCTTTTCCCCATTTCTTCCGCTGCTGGAAGAAATGGGGCCGCCGGAGGCAAAAGCCCGAAAAAAGTGACCCGCGCTCGGAAGCGCGGAATATTCCTTTTGCCGCCGGAGGCATAAATCGCAAAATCGGCGGGGCAGAGCCCCGCCGATTTACCTCCTATTTCTCCCGCATGGCCGCGAAAAACACGCTCAGCAGTGCGCGGCTCTCCTGACCGCAGATGCCACCCACCAACTGAGGCCGGTGGGGGAACGCCTCCATAAAGAGGTTCAGCACCCCGCCGCAGGCGCCCATGGCCGCGTCCCGTGCGCCGTAGAACACCCGCGCCACCCGCGCGTTGATAATGGCCCCCGCGCACATGGGGCAGGGCTCCAGCGTCACGTACAGGTCGCACCCCTCCAGCCTCCAGGAGTCCAGCGCCGCGTTGGCCTGGGCCATGGCCTCCATCTCCGCGTGGGAGTACACGGCCTGCTTCTCCTCCCGCCGGTTCCGGCCCCGTCCGATGACCTTACCGTCCTTCACAATGACGCAGCCCACCGGCACCTCGCCGTGGGCCGCCGCCTCCCGTGCCAGGGCCAGCGCCTGCTCCATATAGTCCTGATGCTCCATGTCTGTCCTTTCCGGGGGAACGCTGTCGCCCCTGATTAACGCCGGTCATATTTGTCCAAACTATCCGTACACTATACATGACGGGAGGAATCACCATGGCCAAACGACCCACCACCGATCCTGCGCTCCGCGATCTGAAGCAGGAGCTGCTCCGCACTACCGACGCTCTGAAGGACGCCTACACCCGCTTCAACTGTGTCTGCGACTCGGAGCTCATCGAAGCCAGTATCTACGAGATCAGCGCCCTGAAGGCCCGCTGCAACTACCTGCTGCGCCGCATCAAGGAGCTCAGCGGTGAGGCGGTGCCCTCCGCCATTCCCCGCGCCCGACCGGTACAGGCTGCTGCGGCGGCCGCCTCCGCGCCGGAGGAGGCCCCCTGCATGGCTGCCGGCGCCATGAAAGGAGGGGACACATGTCGCTCATAGAGAAATGCGCGCTGGGGCTGGTGCTGCTGTTTCTGCTGGTAGCCTGCCTGCGCCTGCTGCGTCAGCCGCTGAAGCTGGCGCTGCGTGTACTTATCAACAGCGCCCTGGGCTTCTGTGCCCTGTGGCTGCTGAATCTCACCACCACCGTCACCGGCATGTCCCTGGGCCTGAACCTGTTCAACGCCCTGACCATCGGCGTACTGGGCGTCCCCGGGCTGGGCCTGCTGCTGCTTTTGAAGTGGGTGCTGATATAGCGCCCCCGTCAGAGCTTCAGCTTTCCGTTGATGCGCCGCATCCGGTCCGCGTCGGGCTTGCACACCCGCCGGTCGAACGTCAGAAGCCCGTTGACCTCATCCTCCACATCGCTGACCTGGGTATAGACTGCCGCTGACAGCCCCTGGGACGCGATGAGGGGGATGACTTCGTTTTCGTACAGCTTTTCCACCGCGTCCATCCAGCTGTCCGCATCCTTATACGCCCGATAGCCGAAGGACTTCTCCGTGGTATAGTGCCCCGCCACCGGCAGGCTGTACCCGCCGAACTCCGTCAGCGCCAGAGCCCGACGCCCGTCGTGCTTTATCCGCACAGGCTTGTAGTACACGTGATAGGAACGCAGGTCCCCCGCGCCCTGATCGTGCCAGCCGGAGGCGTGGTCGATGAGTCTCGTGGGGTCCAGTTCCCGCACCTTCTCCGCCATCTGCGCCGCGTTGAACTGGCCCCAGCCCTCGTTGAACGGTACCCACAGGCACAGGCTCACGCAGTTTCGCAGCAGCTCCACGGTGCCCTCCAGCTCCCGCTCGTACTGCCTCCGCCCCGCTTCACCGGCCTGCCGAACCGGCGGGAGGGCGCGTCCTTAAGATGGACGCCGAGAAACGGCAGCACCTGGGTGTACAGCGGTTCAAAGCTCTCGAAGCCGGACACCATGTCCTGCCACACGAGCATCCCCAGCCGGTCGCAGTGGTAATACCACCGCAGCGGCTCGATCTTGATGTGCTTGCGCAGCATGTTGAAGCCCAGCTCCTTCATGGTGCGGATGTCGCAGACCATGGCCTCGTCCGATGGTGGGGTGTACAGTCCGTCGGACCAGTACCCCTGATCCAGCAGCCCCGTCTGGAAATACGGCTCGTTGTTCAGGGCCAGCACCTGCCGCCCCTGATGCTCCACGAGGGAGAATTTCCGCATGCCGAAATAGCTGGCGGCACGGTCCTCTCCCAGCGTGATGTCCACGTCGTACAAAAACGGGTCCTCCGGCGACCAGGGCCGCAGGTGCGCCGCCGGAATGACGGACACGCCATCGCCGTTTTCATCGGCCCGGCCCTCCGCGATCACCGTATCGCCGGCCCGCACCGTGACGCGGGCGCCCTCCGCCGCGTCCGCCTCGATGTGCCAGCGCAGCACTCCCGCGTCCAGATCCGGTGTCAGACGGAGGCTTTTCACGTAGTTCTCCGGCACGCTCTCCAGCCACACCGTCTGCCAGATGCCGCTGGTGGCGGTGTACCAGATGCCGCCCCGCTGATAGCGCTGCTTGCCCATACCGTACACGCCGCCTGCGGCGTCGTCGGTGACGACCGCCGTCAGCCGGTTCTCGCCGTCATTCAGCAGCGCCGTCACGTCCAGGCAGAACGGCAGATAGCCGCCCTCATGGCGGCCCGCCTCCTGCCCGTTCACCAGCACCCGGCAGCACTGGTCCACCGCACCGAAGTGCAGCAGCACCCGGTCCCGGCGAAAGCCCTCCGGCAGGGTGAACGTCCGCTCGTACCGCAGCGTCTCGCCGCTTCGCAGCTGGAAGCCGCAGCCGGACAGCAGGCTCTCCGGCGCAAAGGGCACCAGTATCTTTCCGGTGCTGCGGCGGGTATGCTCGTCCCCGTCCTCCACCGCGTAGTCCCACAGGCCATTGAGGCACAGATAGCTGCTGCGCACCAGCTGGGGCCGCGGGTACTCCGGCAGAGGGCACGTCTTATCCACCGTCTCGCCCCAGGGCGTATAGAGCCGCTTCATGTCACCGCTCCTCCTTCGTCAGATCCCAGCCGTACAGCGGATAGCGCTGCACCGCACCGAACAGCTTCTTCTTCAGATCGGGGTACCGCTCCTCCAGCGATGCGATAAGCTCCTTCACCTCCTGACGACGGCTGTGCCCGTCCATAGGGCAGGTATTTTTCACCACCGGCAGACAGAGCTTTGCCGCCATGCGCCGAATGTCCGCCTCCTGGCAGTACAGCAGGGGACGGATCTGGGTGATGCCCGTCCGGTCCAGATACGTCACCGGCTGGAAGCAGCCGATGCGCCCCTCGAACAGCAGGTTCATCAACAGGGTCTCCACCGCATCGTCGTAGTGGTGGCCCAGCGCGATCTTGTGGATCCCCCGCTCCGTCAGGGCCGTATTCAGGCTGCCCCGCCGCAGCTTGGCGCACAGGGAGCAGGGGTTCTTCTCCTGCCGCTCCTGAAACACAATATCGTACACCGGCACCGCGATGCGGATGTACGGCACGTGCAGCTTTTCGCAGTAATCCGCCACCGGCTCAAAGCTCATGCCCGGCATCCCCGTCTCCAGCGTGATGGCCTGCACCTCAAACGGCTTTGGGTAGAATTCCCGCAGCTGCGCCAGCGCCGCCAGCGTCAGCAGGCTGTCCTTGCCGCCGGATACGCCCACGGCCACCTGGTCTCTCCCGCCTCGATCATGTTGTAGTCCTCCACACAGCGCCGGACCAGGCCCAGGATATGCTGCACGCGGCATCCCTCCCGTAAAAAACGAATTTGCGTTTTGAGAAAACAAGAGAAAAGCGGAGCTATTAAGAGAAAACAGCAGATGTTCTTGCCGTAAATCAAATCGATGTTGACATTCTCCCCGCGCTATGCTATAAATATCATTGCGCGTTCAGTGCGCTTTCTCTGTCCCGATTTTAGCAAGGGCACACGGAAATGTAAAGCAATACATTATAATAAATTGGAGGAAGAAAACCATGTCCACTTTTATGGCAAACAAGGCCAACATCGAGCGCAAGTGGTACGTCGTTGATGCCGCCGGCAAGCCTCTGGGCAAGACCGCCGTCATCGTGGCCGACCTGCTGCGCGGTAAGGGCAAAGTCACCTATACCCCCCATGCCGACTGCGGCGACAACGTCATCGTCATCAACGCCGGCAAGGCCATCCTGACCGGCAACAAGATGGAGCAGAAGTACTATCGTACCCACTCCGGCTGGGTGGGCGGTCTGAAGGAGACCAAGTACCGCATCCTGATGCAGGACAAGCCCGAGCTGGCCATGCGCGTGGCCGTTCGCGGCATGATGCCCCGCAACATCGTCACCAAGGACTCTCTGAAGCGTCTGCACATCTATGCCGGCGAGCAGCACGATCATCCGGCTCAGAAGCCCGAGCTGGTCAAGTAAGGAGGAAAAAGAGAATGTATCAGTCCAAGAATCCCTATCAGTACGGCACTGGCCGCGCAAGTCCTCCGTGGCCCGCGTGCATCTGTTTGAGAACGGCACCGGCTCCATCACCATCAACGGCCGTGACATCGATGATTACTTCGGTCTGGAGACTCTGAAGATGGTGGTCCGCCAGCCCCTGAACACCACCGGCACTCTGGGCAAGGTGGATATCGTGGCTACCGTCGAGGGCGGCGGTGTGTCCGGCCAGGCCGGCGCTCTGCGCCACGGCATCAGCCGTGCTCTGCTGCTGGTGAATCCCGAGTACCGTGCCATCCTGAAGAAGGCCGGTTTCCTGACCCGCGATCCTCGTATGAAGGAGCGCAAGAAGTACGGTCTGAAGGCCGCCCGCCGCGCACCTCAGTTCAGCAAGCGCTGATCGAGTACGTTTTTACAACTCAAACGCTCAGAAAGCCCCGGAAAACTTCGTTTTTCCGGGGCTTTCTTATAACTTTTTCCTTTGATCGGCTTTGCTTTTTCACGAATTTTGGCCAAGTAAGCCGTGTTCTGCTCCTTTCAGGGAGACGAAACCCGGTTGAACCGCAGAAAAGGTACTCATCTCCGATGAAGCTTCGCTGATTGCCGCCCCGTTCTGACCTCTGTCTCTTTGTGCGCGCTTTGGCCAGCGCCGCAGAGCAGCGCGCAAGTACCTCTCCCGGTTTGGCCGTGATCAGATCCCCTGCCGGAAATACCGTCTTACTCCCTGCCGGCGTCCGCAGTCGGCGCGGACAACGGAAATGTTACGGCCAGTACGCTGCCGCTGTCAGTGCTTCTCTCCACCCAAACGCGGCCGCCGTGAAGCCGCGCGATCTCCCACACCAGCGGAAGGCCAAGCCCCGCTCCGCCAAGCTCGCGGCTGAGGGACTTGTCCACGCGGAAAAAGGGCTGGAAGATACTCTGCCAGAACTCCTGTGGGATGCCGCGGCCGGTATCCGCTACATGGATGACCACCTGCCCGTCCCGCTGCTGCACATCCACCTTCACCGTACCGCCGGGATGGTTGTATTTGACGGCATTCTCCACCAGATTGAAGAACATACGGCAAAGCAGCATATCGCTGCCCACAACGGTAACATCCTCCCCCTCACGCAGGAGGGAAATCCCATTGCGTTCGGCCAGCGGGGCAAGGTCGGCAAAGACCTCATCGATCATGGGCGAGAGCAGAATGACATCATCGCGCGGAACGGACTGAAGATCGCTCATGTCCAGCAGCGCATGCGTGAGCCGGCTGAGCCGCTGGACTTCGTCCTGCAGGGAGGCGAGGAACGCCGCGCTTTCCGGCAGAATATCCGGATGCTCATCGGGGAAAAGCTCCAGTTGTGTTTGCAGCAGCGTCAAAGGCGTGCGCAGTTCATGGGCGGCGTTGCCGACGAACTGCCGCTGAGCGTCAAAGCCGCGGCTCAGGCGCTCCAGCATTTCGTTGAGAGCGTGGGTGAGGGAGCGAAGCTCCGGCAGCGTCTCTTCGTCAAGCCGGATCTCGGAAAGGTTGCTTGTCTCCACCTGTTCTGCCTGCTGCGCAAAGCGGCGCAGCGGACGCAGCGCATGGCCGCTGACGAAATAGGCCAACATACCGCCGAGGAGCGCGATCGCCGCTGTGATGTACCAGTTCGTTGTGCGGAAACGCGCCTGCGCCCCGCTGACAACGATCGTCAAGCCTTCACCGGGCGGGATAAGCTGCGGGTCAAAGCCGGCAGCGCTCTCAACGGCAATGTGGTCGTAGTCCTGAAGCGAATCTGCAATGGAGTCCATATAATATACGCCGGATGAGCAGAGCAGCAGATTCATGGAAACGCAGGTAACACCGATAAGCAGGACGGTCATCAGCGTAATGCGCCATTGAAGAGACAGCACCTTCATTCTTCCGGCCCTCCCAGCAGATACCCCTTCTCCGATGCGGTTATGAATAGGATCATAGCCCATCGCAGCGCGCAGCTTTTTTTCCGCAGCGCGGAGATGTGGACGCGGATAGAGTTGCTGAAGCCGTCCACGCTATTGTCCCAAACATGGTCGATCAGTTCCTCCTGACTGACCGGGCGGCCCTGATTGAGCAGCAAATACTCTAAAATACCGCTCTCTTTTTTGGTGAGAGAGACCGTCTTTCCATTCACCGCGGCGATGCGGCTTCTTGTGTCGAAGCGCAGCGTACCGAAGGAGAGACACACATCCGGCTGAATGAACTGCCGCTGGGTCAAGCTGCGGATCCGCGCCTCCAGCTCGGCCAGCGCAAAGGGCTTCGAGAGATAGTCGTTGGCGCCTGCGTCGAGGCCGTCCACCTTGTCGGCGGTGCCGCTGCGGGCGGAGAGGATCAGCACCCGCGTCTCGCGGTCGGTCTGCCGCAGTGTGCGCAGCACGCTCATGCCGTCCAGCTTGGGCAGGTTAAGATCCAGCAGCACCAGATCGTAGCGCTCCACCTCCAAAAGCTGCAATGCCCGCTCGCCGTCGTAGGCGAGATCTACGCTGTAACCTGACCGGCGCAGCCGGCGCGCAACGGCATCGCACAGTGTGCGTTCATCTTCAATGAGCAAAAGGCGCATGGTATGCCCTCCCTTTCCCGTGTAAGTTATCCGTAGTATAGCACATTGCAATAAAGTCTTTGTTAATTTTCCGTTCTCAACATCTGCCCCATGGCCGAAAGCGTGTCACAGGCCCCGCCCCGCTTTCGGGGCCGGATACCGGCGGCGGCAGGCTCGTCCAGATCCAGCTTCGTTTATTATACCACAGGTTTTCTCATTCTGCCGGCAATGATCGTGCTGCGTATCATATTTTTCCCTCCCTTTTGCAGGCGCTGTGCCTGCCGGCGCGTTTTACGCGCTGTTTCACAGGGTGTCCCTGTTCCGGATAACGTCGGGCAGGGACAACTGCGCCTGCGCCAAGACCCGCAAAATGGATGCGGACGCGCCCAAAACGCCAAATTCGGAACACTCGATCGCCGGAATAGCTTGACTTTATGCGGATGATGTGTTAGAATTTTCCCGGCTTTTAAGGTGACTGTCTGCGGATAGTCCGCTGGGAAATCCATTAGAATTTAACAGATCGGAGATACATGTCATTATGGAAAGAATCAAGACTCTCGAGACTCGTAGCCTGTGCGACAGCGCCAAGAACGGCGGCTGCGGTGAGTGCCAGACTTCCTGCCAGTCTGCCTGCAAGACCAGCTGCGGTGTGGCAAACCAGAAGTGCGAGAACACCAGCAAGTAATCGAGCGCAATTTTCAAAAAGCTGCCGCCTGTTCAGGCGGCACTTTTTCTGTACGAGGAGAACGGAAGAATGGTACATCAGTATCAACTGAACGGCTACAACATTGTGCTGGACACCTGCTCCGGCGCCATTCATGTAGTGGACGAGGTAGCCTATGACATCATTGCGCTTTACCCGGATCACACGGCGGATGAGATCGTAACGGCAATGATGGGAAAATACGGCGCACGCGAGGATGTCACGGAGCAGGAGCTGCGGGACTGCATTGCCGATGTAGAGGCGCTGAAGCGCGCCGGGAAGCTCTATACCCCCGACACCTTCGCAGACATGGCCGGTACGTTCAAGGAGCGCTCCGGCGATGTGGTGAAGGCGCTGTGCCTGCATGTGGCGCACACCTGCAACCTGAACTGCTCCTACTGCTTTGCCAGTCAGGGCAAATACCACGGAGACCGCGCACTGATGAGCTTCGAGGTCGGCAGGCAGGCGCTGGACTTCCTGATGGATCACTCCGGCAGCCGCACCAATCTGGAAGTGGACTTCTTCGGCGGCGAGCCGCTGATGAACTGGGACGTGGTGAAGCAGCTGGTGGAGTATGCCCGCAGCGTGGAAAAGGAGCGGGGCAAAAATTTCCGTTTTACGCTGACCACCAACGGGATGCTCATCGATGATGACGTGATCGACTTCGCCAACCGTGAAATGAGCAATGTGGTGCTGTCGCTTGATGGCCGCAAGGAGATTCATGACCGGCTGCGGGTGGACTATGCAGGCAACGGCAGCTATGAGCGCATCGTGCCCAAGTTCCAGAAGCTGGTAGCGGCCAGAGGCAACAAGAACTATTACATGCGCGGCACCTTTACCCATGCCAATCCGGACTTTACGAAGGACCTGTTCCACATGGCGGATCTGGGCTTCACGGAGCTGAGCATGGAGCCGGTGGTGTGCGCGCCGGAGGACCCCGCCGCGCTGACGGCGGAGGATCTGGAGATCGTGAAGGATCAGTACGAGCTGCTGGCCAGGGATATGCTGCGTCGGGAAAAGGAAGGCAAGCCTATCACCTTCTACCACTATATGCTGGATCTGACGGGCGGCCCCTGCATTTATAAGCGGATCTCCGGCTGCGGCTCCGGCACGGAGTATATGGCTGTGACCCCTTGGGGAGACCTGTATCCCTGCCATCAGTTCGTGGGCGAGGAAGCCTACAAGCTGGGCGACATCTGGAACGGCGTGACCAATACGGCCCTGCGGGAGGAATTCCGTTCCTGCAATGCCTACGCCCGGCCTGAGTGCAATGACTGCTGGGCGAGATTCTACTGCTCCGGCGGCTGTGCGGCCAACGCCTTCCACGCTACGGGCTCGATCCGCGGTGTCTACGAGGCAGGCTGCGAATTGTTCCGTAAGCGTATAGAATGTGCCATCATGATGAAGGTGGCGGAAGATTCCGCCACGGCCAACAGCTGATGGAAACGCCCATTGCCGATTTTGTCCGGCGGTATGCGGATTCCGGGATGGTCCGTGCGCACGTGCCCGGCCACAAGGGGAAATCCCTTCTGGGCTGTGAGGCGCTGGATATCACCGAGATTCGGGGTGCAGACAGTCTGTATGAAGCGGACGGCATCATCCGGCGCAGTGAGTCCTATGCCGGGGAGCTGTTCGGCTCCGGCCGGACGGTGTACTCCACGGAGGGGTCCAGCCAGTGCATCCGGGCGATGCTGTATCTGGCGCTGACCTGCGGAAACGGATCCCGGACGATCGTGGCCGCCCGGAACGTACACCGTGCGTTCCTGTACGCGGCGGCCCTGTTGGATTTTGAGATCGTCTGGCTGTGGCCGGAGCGGAGCACATCTCTCTGCGGCTGCCCGTATCGCCGGACACATTGGAGCGGACGCTGGCGGAGCTGCCTGCACCGCCGCCTGCGGCGGTCTATCTCACCAGTCCGGACTATCTGGGCGGCATGGCGGACATTTCCGCTCTGGCGGAGGTGTGCCGGAAGCACAGTACACTGCTGGCGGTGGACAACGCCCACGGCGCCTATCTGCGGTTTCTGGAACCATCCTGTCACCCGCTGGATTTGGGCGCAGACCTGTGCTGCGATTCGGCACACAAGACGCTGCCGGTGCTGACCGGCGGCGCGTACCTGCACATCAGCCGTGCGGCGCCGGCATCTCTCCGGGAGAGTGCAAAAACAGCGATGGCCATGTTTGGCTCCACCAGTCCGTCCTACCTGACGCTGGCGTCGCTGGATCTGTGCAACCGCTATCTGGCGGATGGGTACCGGGAACGCCTGCGGGAAATGTGCGTGTATCTGGAGGAAGCGCGAAAGGCGCTGACGGCTGCCGGTTGGCAGGTGGAGCCGTCGGACCCGCTGCGCCTGACTATCAAGGCGCCAGCCGGGATGACCGGCGGGCAGCTGGCAACCGTCTGCGGGAGAACGGTGTGGAATGTGAATACGCCGATCTGGATTTTCTGGTGCTGATGCTGACACCGGAGAATCGTGCGGCGGATATCGAACGGCTTCTGCATGCTTTCGGAACAAATGATGCCGTTTATGCGCCGCAGCCGACGCTGCCGCTGGCCCGTGGAGAACGGGTATGTTCCGTGCGGGAGGCGCTGCTTGCTCCACGGGAGACTGTACCGGCGGCACGGTCGCTGGGCCGGGTCTGCGGCGCCCCTACCGTGGGGTGTCCGCCTGCGATCCCCATTGCGGTGTCCGGTGAGCGAATTGGCCCGGAAGCGCTGGAACTGTTCCGGCGGTATGGCGTGGAGCAGGTGGAAGTCCTGTGGTGAAAACGATTTTGAGAAAATCAAGACCGCAAATCTGAACACTGACAAACCGCAGACCCGGCAGTATTTACCGGGTCTGCGGTTTGTTTTCTTGCTGTATGCATCCGGCTTGTGAACTGTGGAGTCTTGCCAACGGCGCGTTTTGGGGATGGCCTTCTGCCGATGAGGGAAAATAAAACGCCCGCTGTTATAGTAGGAATGCGGTCTGGCAACTGCAAGGTGTAAAACGAAGGGAGACCACACAAGAAGGAATACCACAAACAGTTTATCAAAAATCTTCCAGTGTGCCTCTTGGATAAATTACCAGAAAGTCCAAAGACTAAGCGTAGTTTCACGAGGATAAGGAGATTTGAAATATGAAAGCAACAGGAATCGTGCGGCGCATCGATGACCTGGGGCCGGGTGGTCATTCCCAAAGGAGATCCGCCGCACTATGCGCATCCGCGAGGGCGATCCGTTGGAGATCTATACCAGCCGGGATGGCGAGGTCATCTTCAAAAAGTATTCCCTCATGGGCGGGCTGGATGATTTTGCGGCCCAGCTTTTGCGAGACTATGAGCCGTTCCACCGGGGCCATCTGTGCCGTGACAGACCGGGACAGCGTCATTGCCGTGGCCGGCGGCGCCAAGCAGGGGGAGCTGCTGGGCAAGGGCATTACCGCCCAACTGGAGCAGGTTATGGAGAACCGCCGCATCTACCAATATGACGGTCAAGGGCCCCAGATCCCGGTATCCGACAGCAGTGACCGCCTGATGGCCATTGTGGCCGCGCCGATCCTTTCGGAGGGAGATCTGCTGGGACTGGTGCTGTTCATCAGCGACAGCCCCGCTGCTGCCGGGGACGCGGAGTATAAGCTGGCCCAGACCGTCGCTGCCTTTTTAGGCCGGCACATGGAAAACTGAAGAGATCGACAGCGGCAGGCGGCCATGGGGTGATCCATGGCCGCCTGCTATATTGGTTCTTAAAAGCGGGCGATTACAGGGCGGAGCGATTGGATTTTTGCAAAATGCAATCGCTTACATAGGCGGCTTTGTGAATTATCAAATAGAACCGGTGGCGCAAGGAGCGCTGCATTCAAAGAAAAATATCTGGATTTGTAAATGTTGCACAATACAGAAAGACGTTGTTTTTGATATCTGTAGAAAATGGCGATTTTCTATTGCAATCCAAATTTTGCCATGATATCATATTCACAAATCACGGCACTTGGCGCTTTATTTTTATTGTGCATGAATGTAAGCGCTTTCTTACACTGGAAAGGAGAACCGGTTTTATGGATACCCCAACGATTTATGATGTATCCCGCCTGTCCGGCGTCTCCACCGCCACGGTCTCCCGGACCTTTACGACGCCGGACCGGGTGCGGGAATCCACCCGCCGCCGGGTTCTACGCCGCGGCGGAGGCACTGCATTACCAACCCAGCGCCATCGCCCGGGCCATGGCCCGCCAGCGAACGGACAAGATCGCCTTCCTGATCTGTAAAAGGGCGCTACCATTCTGGATGAGTTCTACGCCAGTATCTGCGAGGGCGTCATGCGCCGCGCCAACGGCACCAACTACCAGCTTCTGATCTCCACAGCGGAGGAATGGACCCGCACGGCCCAGAGCAAGCAGATCGAGGGGTGTCATCCTGGCAGGCAATGCCCAGGCCGACCTGATTTCCGAATTTCAGCGGCAGAACATCCCCGTGGTCCTGGTAAACAACCGGGCGGCGGGCTTCGATCTGCCCTGCATCGTGGCGGATGAAGCCGGCGGTGTGCGTCAGGGTAGTCGCCATCTGATCTCCGCCGGACATCAGCGAATCGCCATGCTGATGGGCCGCTTCTCCCCTTATGTCACCAGTGCCCGCTTACAATGCGTTTTCTCCGTGATGCGGGAAAACGGCCTTTCGGTGGATGAATCCGGCGCGTTGATGTGCGACCGGGATATCCAAAGCGCCACAGAGGCGGCCCTCCGTCTGCTGAGCCGCCCGGATCGGCCCTCCGCCGTATTCGCCTTTAACGATGTGCTGGCCGCCGGCGTCAGTGAAAGCCGCCCGGCGTCTGGGGCTCCGCCTGCCGGAGGATCTGGCGGTGGTGGGCTTCGACGATTCCTCCGTCTGCCCCATGATGGAGCCGGAGCTCAGCTCCATCCACACCTGTGGATTGCCGACGGATGGGCGAGCTGTGCATGGAGCACATGGCTGCATTGCTGGACGGTGCGAGGATGTCTCCCCGGCTGACGGTGGTGCCGGTGAATCTCAGAGATCCGGGCATCCTCCGCGCCGCGATCTGACAGAAATTTTTTACACGGTCACAGGCTTCACCTGGGTTTTTGATTGTTTCAGCACTATATAAAATGTATACTCTTCGGTGGAAAACGTTTTTCACTCAATAAGGAGGCGTTCTTGTGAAACGGAAAAGAGAATTGAACGGTTGGAAAGGCCATAGGCTGTCTGTTTTTTCTGATGGTCTCGCTGTTCTCCCATCTACTGGCTGGTGGCAATGGCGATCCGGCCTACGGATGAAATGCAGGGGACATATCGCTTTGATTCCCCAAAAAGTCTGACAGGCATCCATTTTCGCGGAGCTGTTTTCGGCCAAGAATTTCGGCACCGCCATCATCAACAGCGTGCAGACTACGTTCGGTTCTCTGTTTGTCTCGCTGGATTTGTCGGTATCTGCGCGGCCTATATCATCGCCCGCCGCCGGTTCCGGTTTGGCCTGAAAAAGCCCATGACATACTGGGTGCTGCTGGTCCGCGTGCTGCCTCCGGTGGCCTTCACCATCCCCCTGTACACCATGTTCAATAAGATCGGCCTGTTGAACACCAAGATCCCGGTGACGCTGGCCTGCGTGCTCATCAACGTGCCGCTGATTATCTGGTTCCTCATCAGCTTTTTCCAGGACCTGCCGGAGGAGGTGGAGGAGAGCGCCAAGGTGGACGGCGCCACAGAGTGGCAGCTGTTCTGCAGGATTGTGCTGCCGCTGGTGGCCCCTGGCATCGCGGCAGTGGCCATGCTCTCCTTTATGTACGCCTGGAACGAGTACACCTACACCGTCATTCTTTACCCGGCCGCCAGCAACTACACCGTGCCTCTGGCGCTGTCGCCCTGCTGAACACGGAGGACAACCTGACCAACTTTGGCCTGGTGGCCGCAGGCGGCGTGGTGTCGTGTCATCCCCATCACCCTGTTTGTGATCTTTGCACAGAACTACTTGATTTCCGGATTGTCAAGCGGTGCTGTCAAGGAGTAACAAAATACGCCGTAACTGAACGAAGCAATACCGAG
>VOFJ01001633.1_pt1 | contig 14002 bp, 14 predicted proteins | sample 5384081 | NCBI WGS metagenome assembly VOFJ01 (sample SAMN12384729, study PRJNA508395) | human gut metagenome | isolation source: healthy gut I | host: Homo sapiens
GCTGGAGTTTGAAAGAGCACCATCACCGGGGGCAGGAGATGCCGCCATTGCCATCGAGGGCCGCGTGACTCCTGAGATTGGTGGACAAAATCTCGACGGCGCCACCAGAGAGCAGCTGAAGCTGTCTTGGCCCCCCAGTGTGCTGAGACCACCGGAGGCGCCCGCTGCCACACCGAGCGAGGTCCGGAGCCGGTGCCCAGCGCCGATGCACCCGGAGGAGGAACTGGCGAAGCGCTGGACAGAAGCTGGCGCTCTTTATGGTTCCGCTGTTCCGTGCTCTCCGCGGCGTAAAGTTAAGCCATTAGGCTTGTTGCGCCCACCCAACAGGCGGATGGTAGTTCTGGCGGCGCGGAGCCATGGCCGATTATATTTCGTGATATTAGCTCAACCTCCGTCATAATATCACCTCCAAAAATTATATGTAAATTTAAACTCTAAATGAAACAGGGACGATTTTGGCTATAATATTTAAGTGATTTTGATGAGCAGATTACCATGTAAAAGAGCGATTTACGCAGGTCAAGATGCAGATGCTGACCGGCATCGACCAGAGCGCGTACTCCAAGATCGAGCGGGGCGAGCGCTATCTCAGCTTTGAACAGTGCCGCCGCGTGGCGCTGGCACTGAACACCAGCATGGACTATCTCGCGGGGCTCACCGACGAGAAGAAGCCCTATCCCCGCAGCGAGTGATGATGATAAAAGAGCACCCGCGGCACTTTGAAGTGCCGCGGGTGCTTTTTTATTCTTTTTAATCCTCAGGCAGGGCGCGGGCGGCGTCGCACAGCAGGGGCAGGGCCTTCTCGAACTCCACGCCGTACCAGGCGGCGCAGGGGTCCTGGGCCGTGACATCAATGCAGGAGAGGGTGAAGCGCACCGCCAGAGAGACGGCACATTCCAGCGGCAGGCCCCGCATCATGCCGCCCACTACCGTGGCGGCGAAGATGTCGCCGGTGCCGTGGTAGGAGCCGGTCTGCCGCCGGTCCAGACACGTGAAGAACCGGCCGTCGGCGCTGTCGTAGCCCATGGCGCCCAGCCTGTCCGGCGTGAAGGACACGCCGGTGAGCACCACTTTTCCGGCACCCAGCGCCGCTACTTTTTGCAGCAGCTCACGGGTCATGGGCTCGTCCATGTCCTCGCGGTAGGGCGTACCGGTGAGGAGACATGCCTCTGTCAGGTTGGGCATGGCCACGTCGGCCCGGGCCACCACCCGCGCCATGGCGGCGGGGAAGTCGGGGCCAAAGCCGGAATAGAGCTTGCCGTGGTCCGCCATGGCGGGGTCCACGAAGATCATGGTATCGGGGCTTTTCACCGCGTCAAAGAAGTCCAGCACCTGCTGCACCTGGGGCACGGAGGCGATGTAGCCGGTATACAGCGCATCGAAGTGGACATGCTGGGCCTGCCAGTGGGCGGCGATGGCGTCAAGCTGGTCCGTCAGGTCGCGGCTGACAAAGCCGGGGAAGGCGGTGTGGGCGCTGAGGACAGCGGTGGGCACGATGGCGCACTCCACGCCCAGAGCGGAGATCACCGGCAGCGCCACGGTCAGGGAACAGCGGCCCAGGCAGGAGATATCCTGTATGGATGCGATACGTTTCATGGCAGCTCCTCCTGTTTCGTCCGACAGCCCTCCGGCCGCTGAAAACGCTTCATGTCCACGCGGTCGGCGGGTATCTCCTCCGACACCGACAAGATCTCGCAGATCAGCCGGTCATCCAGCGTGTGCGCCATGGCGTCCTCTGTTCAAGATATGCAAGGGAAACCCTGATCGGGTTTCCCTTGCGCGTGCAGTTGTCCGCTTGCAGGGGCGGACATTTCGTGGGCATCCTGCGGTCATGGCAGGGCGCACGGAACCCGCGTATACCGCAAGGAAGGGGAATGTGTGCAAGGGAAACCTTGGTCGGGTTTCCCTTGCGCGTTCGGTTATCCGCCCGCAGGCGACCGCTTTTGCAGCGCAAAAGCGCGTACCAAAAAGGGACGGCCCGCAGGGGCGGACATTTTTGGTGCGGGCATGGGGACTCGAACCCCAACGCGTGAGCACGAGAACCTAAATCTCGCATGTCTACCAATTCCATCATGCCCGCAGACATGTCCGCTATTATAGCACGTTTTCTGCGGCGGCGCAAGGGATGTCTGCCGGCCCTCGTCGACCTGCCCAGTACGGCGGAAGGGAAATTGTATAAGTTGCCGAAAAAGCCTGCACGGACAGGGAATTTTCCTACAAATCCACAAAATAATGGTTGTCAGGTCCTGCAATATAAGCTATAATCGGTACATTGAGCTACTGTCCGCAGCCGTGTGGGCGGCGGACTTGAAGAAAATGAAGGGAGTACATCACCACTATGACTGCTAATGACATTCGCAATATTGCGCTGCTGGGCCACGGCGGGTCCGGCAAGACCTCGCTGGTCGAGCAGATGCTGTTTATGACCAAGGGCACCGACCGTCTGGGCAAGACCGCCGACGGCAACACCACCTGCGACTACGACGCCGAGGAGATCAAGCGCCAGATTTCCATTCCCTGGCCTTTGCTCCGGTGATGTATAAGGGCGTCCGTATCAACGTGATGGACGCCCCCGGCAACTTTGATTTCTCCGGTGAGGCTGTTTGCGCCATCCGTGCCGCCGAGTGCGCCGTGCTGGTGGGCAACGCCAAGGACGGCCTGTCCGTGGGTATGGAGCGCACCTGGAAGCTGCTGGGCAAGAAGCCCCGCATGATCTTCATCAACCGCGTGGACGAGGACAACAGCGACTACGCCTCCTGCATCGAGGCCATCAAGGCCAAGTACGGCACCGCTGTCGCGCCCATCGTCGCCACCAACATCATCGACGGCAGCAAGGCCGTCACCGGCATCGTCGACCTGCTGCACAACACCGCCTATGAGGTCAAGGGCGCGAGCCTGCGCTATCCCCGCCGACATCGCCGACGAGGTCGAGGCCCTCCGTGCTGAGCTGATGGAGGCCGCCGCCGGCGCCGATGAGGAGCTGATGGAAAAATTCTTCGAGACCATGGAGCTCTCCGCCGAGGAGATCGCCAAGGGCCTCCAGCTCGGCGTGCGCGAGGGCAGCGTGTGCCCCGTGCTGTGCGGCAGCGCTGTCACCGGTATGGGCGTGGAGATGCTGCTGCAGACCATCCTGGACCTGGCGCCCGTGGCTACCGATATGCCCGCCGAGGCCGCTGAGGACGACGACGGCAACGCTATCGAGGTCGCCCACGATCCCAACGGCTCCGCCGCCGCCTTCGTCTTCAAGACCGTTTCCGACCAGTACGGCAAGTACTCTCTGATCAAGGTCGTCCGCGGCAAGTCACCGGCGATATGTCCCTGTACAACACCACCGGCAACACCGAGAAGCTCGGCCGTCTCTACACCCTCAAGGGCAAGAAGACCGAGGAGACCAAGGAGATCTGCTGCGGCGACATCGGCGCCATCGCCAAGATGGACCGCGTCAAGACCGGCGACACCCTCTGCGACCCAAGAACAACATCGTGCGGTCCGCCTGCGGCATCATCCCTATGCCCGAGCCCTGCTACAAAGGCCATCGCGCCCAAGACCCGCGGCCAGGAGGAGAAGCTCGGTACCGGTCTGAACCGTCTCAACGAGGAGGACCCCACCTTCTCCGTCACCAACAACGCCGAGACCCACCAGATGGTGCTCTCCGGCGCCGGCGACATCCAGATCGACGTGCTGTGCAGCAAGCTGAAGTCCCGCTTCGGCGTGGATTCCGAGCTGGATACCCCGCGTGTTGCCTATCGCGAGAAGATTCGCAGCACCGTCCGCAAGCAGGGCCGCTATAAGAAGCAGACCGGCGGCAGCGGCCAGTTCGGCGATGTCCACATTATCTTCGAGCCCCAGAGCGAACAGGAGGATATGATCTTTGAGGAGAACGTGTTCGGCGGCTCCGTGCCCAAGAACTACTTCCCCGCCGTGGAAAAGGGCCTGCGCGAGAGCTGCCAGCACGGCGTGCTGGCGGGCTATCCCGTGGTGTTCCTGAAGGCTACCCTGGTGGACGGCTCCTACCACCCCGTGGACTCCTCCGAGATCGCGTTCAAGCTGGCCGCCAACCTGGCCTTCAAGGCCGCTCTGCCCGAGGCCAAGCCCGTGCTGATGGAGCCCATCGGCGAGCTGAAGGTCACCATTCCCGACAGCTACGTGGGCGACGTCATGGGCGACCTGAACAAGCGCCGCGGCCGCGTCATGGGCATGAACCCCACCGGAGACGGCGAGACCGTGCTGGAGGCCGAGGTGCCCATGGCCGAGATGATGAGCTACGCCATCGACCTGCGGTCCATGACCCAGTCCCGCGGTACGTTCACCTTCAACTTCGTCCGCTACGAGGACTGCCCCGCCGCAGCCCAGGAGAAGGCGATCGCCGCCGCCAAGGCGCTGGCCGAGGCCGAGTAAGGGATATACGACAAGCACTGAAAAGCGCCCGTCCTTCCGGACGGGCGCTTTTTTGCGCGCTTTTGGGTATAAATTATTGCAGGGGCGTCTCCAGCTTTTGCAGGGACTTTTTGAACTGCACCGAGAACAGGACGGCGGTGAACGTCACCGCCAGCACGTCAGCCACGGGCTCCGCCAGATAGACGGCTGTTGTGGGGTCCGGCAGGAAGCAGGGCAGGATGTAGATCAGGGGGATCAGCAGCACGAACTTCCGCAGCACCGCTACAATGATGGAGCAGACAGCGTTTCCGGTGGAGACCAGAGTCATCTGGCAGGCGATCTGGATGCCGAACAGGCCCAGCCCACCGCAGTAGATGCGCAGCGCCCTGGAGGTGAAGGCCAGCAGGGCCGCGTCGGTGGTGAACAGACCGGCGAACACCCGGGGGCACAGCATCACGAAGGCCCACAGCATCATAGAGTAGATGAGGCAGGCGCGCAGCAGCAGGCGGAAGCTCTGCCGGACGCGGTCTGTGTTCCGGGCGCCGTAGTTGTAGCTGGTGATGGGCTGAGCGCCCTGAGACAGACCAGTCAGGGGCAGCAGGGCGAACTGCATGACGCTGGTGAGGATGGTCATGGCGCCCACGGCCAGATCCCCGCCGTATTTCAGCAGGGAGGAGTTGAAGCACACGGAGATGACGCTCTCACTGGCCTGCATGACAAAAGAGGACGATCCCAGCGCGATGCAGGGCGGCACCAGCCGCAGACCGGACAGCAGGTTCTCCCGCCGCAGGCGCAGCAGCGTCTTTTTGCCGCAGAGGAACGATGTGACCCAGACGCAGGACAGGGCCTGAGACAGCACGGTGGCCAGCGCCGCGCCCCGCACGCCCATGTCCAGAGCGAAGATGAACAGCGGGTCCAGCGCGATATTGGCCAGCGCGCCGATGAGCACCGTCAGCATGCCGGTCCGGGCGAAGCCCTGGGCCGTCACGAAGGCGTTGAGGCCCAGCGTCAGCTGGACGAACACAGTGCCGACGGCATAGACACCCATGTAGTCGGCGGCGTAGGCGACGGTGTTCTCGCTGGCACCGAACAGCAGCAGGAGGTCGCGGCCCCACAGGAGCAGCACGGCGGTGAGGGTCAGGGACAACAGGAGCAGCAGGGCAGCGCAGCCGCCCAGCAGCCGCTCCGCGCCGGCGTGGTCGCCGCGGCCTATGGCAATGGAGGCACGGGGCGCACCGCCGGAGGCCACCAGTGCCGCGAAGGCGGAGACGATCATGATGAGGGGCATGCACACGCCCACACCGGTGAGTGCCAGGCTTCCGTCGCCGGGCATGTGACCAATGTAGATGCGGTCCACGATGTTGTAGAGCATGTTTACCAGCTGGGCCGTCACCGTGGGGACCGCCAGCCGGAACAGGAGCCGTCCTACCGGCTCCGTACCGAGAAATGTCTTGTCTTGCTGCATAAAAGCCCTTCTGACGCTACGCCATGGCGCGGAAGCGGTCGGCGATCCGGGCCGCCGCCTCGTCCAGCGTACAGGTGGATGTGTCGATGCACAGGTCGTAGTTGGTGCTGTCGCCCCAGACATGGTGGGTGTAGGTCTCGTAGTATTTCCGGCGCTGTTTGTCCATTTTCCGCAGCAGCCGCGCCGCCTGAGGCTGGGTCAGATGCTCCTGCTCCATCTTACGGGCAATGCGCTGTTCCTCCGGCGCGGAGACAAATACCCGCAGCAGGCGGACATCCGCATCCCGCAGGACATAGTCGGCGCAGCGGCCCACAAACACGCACTCCTCCCTGCGGGCGATGCGGCGGATCTCGTGGCTTTGCAGGGCGAACAGCACCTCGGACGTGGGCTTGCCCCGCACGACATGGTAGTTGCCCTCGTGGACGGTGCGGAACAGGTAGGGGTTGGTGGCCTTTTCATCGGAATCGCTCATGACGGACTCCGATAGCTCGCCGTATTCGCAGGCCAGATGTACCAGCTCCTTTTCATAGACGCGCAGACGCAGCAGGTCCGCGGTCTTGACGGAGATCTCATGGCCGCCGCTGCCGAACTGGCGGCTGATGCAGATGATGCGGTTTCCCATGCTATTGCCTTCTCTCTTTTGTTATTGCAGCGCATTCAGCACCGCGCGGGGGAACGGGTAATTGCGGGAGACGAACCGGATATCGGCGCTCAGGGAGGCGTTGGCCTCCGTCAGCGCCACACTGATGCTGCCGGAGCAGGTGATACGGACGCTGCACAGCTGGGTGTCCTGCACCTCCATGGTGACGCGGCCGTCGGTGAAGGCGACGTGCTGGGACTGGATATCCGGCGCGATGGCGGCGGCAAACTCCGCAGCTCCCGCCTCGTCCAGCGTCAGAGTATAGGTATCTGTGCCGCCGGTCTGGGTGCAGGCGGCGGTGCCGTTCAGCACCAGCTGGTAGGCCAGCTGAAGGAGCCGGGCCTGGGAAGCCAGAGTGTCGCCGGTGGTGAGAACATGACCTTCCGCATCGCAGAGCTTATCGCCGGAGAAGTACAGGCTCAGCGCGCCCTTGCGGACGGCGGTGAAATCCTGACCGTCCACGGTGCGGCGGTCATATTGCAGGGTGTCGCGGAGCACCAGGGGGCCGCAGTCCGCCGTCAGCGTCAGGTCGGCGGCCAGTACCTCCCTGCTGCGCAGGGCGGCCCAGGACCGCAGCAGGCGCAGGGTATCCGCGGGCAGCACGGTATTCTCCGGCTCCGTACCGCCGGCGATGGCGGCGGTCACCGCCTCCGGCACCTGGGGTGCCGTGACCTTGGCGGTGAAATCCATCACAGCGGTGAGGACGGGGGCGTCCTCCGGCCCGGCAGTGAGCCGGAGGGACCGGGCGCGGCCATCGGCCACGGTCAGCACGGCGGTGAGTCTGTCGATGCCGGTGAGGTCGCCCACCTCCGGCTCCAGCAGCGTCAGCAGGGCGTCCGCGTCGGCGGTGGACAGCGCCGCCGTATACAGGGTGTCCGCATCCGTCTTTTCGCAGTCCACATGGGCCTTGCGGAACAGAGCGGCCAGGTCGGAGAGGGGCATGCTGCTGCTCAGACGGTAGGCGCGGCCGTTCTCCAGATACACCGTATCGCCGGTGCAGTAGACGGTCACGCCCTGCCACCGGACGGTGACGATGCGGGTGGTGTCGGCCCTGGTGCGGCAGACATCGGCGCTGGCGGTGAAGGTCTCGCCGCTCTGGACGGAGACGGTCATGGCCAGCGAGTCGGCGTTCAGGGCGCGGTGCAGCAGACGCCAGGCGTTGAGCTGGCGGCCCAGACCAGTGGCGGTCAGGAGCACCGCCGCCGCAGCGGCGATGCCCGCAACGATACTGACGGGGATCCACCAGCGCCGCTTTCTTCTTGGCCAGGCGGGAGATGCGGGCGGGCGTTTCCGTGCTTTCAACGGCATTCTCCACCGTCTCGGGGGCAGAGACTGCGGCGGCCTTCCGCCGGCGGCAGTGACACCGTCCCAGCAGGATCGCCAGCACGATGGCCACGCACACGGCGATGGCCGCGGCCAGCGGCCACCACACCGATGCGGTGGTGACCACGGCGAATTCGGGGCTGGCGCCGCCTGCGGTGAAGGAGAGGTAGCTGCCCACGGTGTCGCAGGACACGGCCTGCCAGCCGTCGCCATCGTTGACATAGAGCCGCAGGTGCGATGCGTCCTGAGACGGCAGGTAGCGCAGAGTGTGGGTCTCCTGGCCGTCATCGGGCAGGGATACCCGCCACTGCTCCGCCACGCGGCGGTTTACGGTCAGGGGCGGCAGCTGCCCTTCCTTCAGGTAGGAGAACCAGTTGGCAGCGCGGTCTGCGAAGCTGCCGTCTGCCGCGTGGAACTCCTCCGGCGTCAGGGTCAGGGCTGTGGCGGCCATGGTGTCGCCGTCGTTGAAGTCGCCGCCGGCCAGAATGACGGGGCGGCCGTCCTCGCGGGTCTGCTCCGAGGACAGGGTGGGCAGCAGCGCGTCATAGACGGCGGTGACCACCGTGTCCAGATGCAGGCCGTGGAGGTCGGTGCGATCCCAGTGGGCGTAGATGCCGTCCTTTTCCGGAAGCGGCGGATAGACGCTGCTGTCAAAGGATGCGCCGTAGGAGAAGGTGCGGCTGGTCAGCACCTTGCCGTCGGAGACGAAGGACAGGGTAAAGGTGGTCATGCCGCCGGGCATACCATCCGCCGCGGCGAGGGTGTCGAAGCTCACAGGCTCTGCGCGGCCCGCGAAGCTCTGGCGGTTGATGCCCGCCAGTGTGTCGGAGACGAAATAGTTATCGGTGAACGTACCGGTGTCCGCGCCGGAGACGGCACCCTCGTACTGCTGACAGCCGGTGATGTCCACCAGCGACCAGCAGCCGGTAACGGTGCTGGCGCTGCCGTCGGATCTCTCCGCCACGCCGGAGCCCACGATACCGCCCACGTATTTCTTACCGCTGAGGGTACACTTGGCATAGCTGCTGCGGACGGTGGCGGCGGTGAGGCCGGCGATGCCGCCCACGTAGCTGCCGCTGTCACTTTCCACGCTGCCGTAGCTCTCACAGGAGATGATGAGGCCGAGGTCCATGCGCCCGGCGATGCCGCCGGTGTTGCTGCGCTTGGCGGAGACGGCGCCGGTGTTGGCGCACTGCTGCACCACGGCGCGGTACTCGTACTGCCGGCGGTATTCTCCGTCCAGATTGGCACTGACGTCATCCTCCGGGTCCAGCTCGTACTCGATGGCGATGGAGCCGGCAATGCCGCCGGTGTTGACATCGCCGCTGACCGTGCCGCTGTTGGTACAGGCAGAGGTCTTGCCCAGCGTGATCTTGTCGATGTTCTCCTGCGAACCGTCAGAGATGACGGAGGCGGGGTCGCCGGCGGCGGAGATGGCGGCCAGCACGGTGTTGGATACCTCATTGAACTTGCTGTTGATGTCCCGCAGGTCGTCCGCCACGGTGTCCACCGAGCCGGAGGCGCTGTTGTTCAGGTCGTTCAGGCGGCTGCCGAAGCCGGTGATGGCGGCCAGGGGGTCCTGCGGGTCGGAGAGGGCGTCCTTCAGGTAGTCGTTCATGTCGCTGAGCCGGTCGGACACGTCGCCTGCGCCGTCCTGGGCGTCATTGGCGGCCTGATCGGTCAGGGACTTCAGTTCGTACAGCTGGCGGTTCAGCTCCGACAGATAGGTGGGAGAGGCGTCCATCTGGATATAGGGCTCGATCTGGCCCACTACGCCGCCCACGTCCTTGCGTCCGGCGATGGCGCCGTCGTTGCGGCAGCGCAGGAGCTGGCCGCAGCTGCGGCCCACCACGCCGCCGGTGTTATAGCCGATGTGCTGGTAGCCCACGGCGCCGTGATTCACACAGTCGGACAGCGTACCGGCGCTGTATCCGGCGATGCCGCCGGTATCAGCGGCGGAGGCGCCGGTGTTGGCCTGCCCCAGCTTGGACAGGTCCGGCGTCAGCGTCAGATCCAGATCCTCCAGATCCAGACGGGGATCGGTGCTCTCCACGTTGACGCAGGCGCTGTTGGTGCAGTCGGCCAGCAGGCCCTCGTTATAGCCTGTGATGCCGCCGGTCATGCTGTCGCCGATGACCGCGCCGCGGGTCTCACAGGCCAGGATACTGCCGGAGGCGCCGGTGTGACCGGCGATGCCGCCTACGTATACCTGACCGGACACCGTGCCGGTGAAGCTGCACTTTTCGATGGCACCGTTGTTCTCACCGGCGATGCCGCCCACGCTTCGGCCGTCACCGGAGGGGGTGACGGTACCCACCACATGGAGGCTGCGAACGGAGCCGCCCGCCTGTACCACGCCGAACAGGCCGGCAGGGGACAGACTGTCCGTTATGCTGACATTATGGATGGTGTGACCCTGTCCGTCAAAGCTGCCGCCGAAGGTGGGGATGGGCAGGAAGGACGGGTCCGCCAGCGTCAGGTCGCTGTCCAGCACCACGTTTTTATCGCGGGACCAGGTGTCCAGCGCGCAGCTGGCGGCCAAGTCCCGCAGCTCCGCTTCCGAGGAGATGTGGATGGTGTTGCCGGCAGCGTCGGCCTGCGTCACGGGCAGGCAGGCCAGCAGCGTCAGGGCTGCCAGCAGAGCCGCGGTCAGATGCCGTATGTCAATTTTCTTCCTCGTCATCGGGTACCTCCTCTCCCTCCGCTCCGGAGAGCATGGTCAGGTCTACGTCGCCCTCCACCGTGGCGTGGATCATGCCGCGGACCGTGCCGTTGATGTGGCCGTACACCATACCGTTCACCGTCATGCGGCCGCGGCTGTTCTTCTTGGCCACCACGGATGGCACGGAGAAGGAAGTCTTGCCGATGACGCGGCTGCCGATCAGCAGGATCTGGGGCAGGGCGAACATGACCATGATGATGGAGATCACCGTGCCGCGGCCCAGGCTCTCGCCGATGCCGGCGATGACGGGCTCCGAGGTCATGCTGCCGATGAGGAAGCCGCAGATGGACATGATGGCGCCGGAGGTGATGATGGTGGGAAAGGCAAAGTTCAGCGTTTCTACAATGGCGCTGCGCTGGGCCATCTTCGCCTTCAGCTCCTGATAGCGGCTGGCGATGACGATGGCATAGTCAATGTTGGCACCCATCTGGATGGAGCTGACGATCAGGTAGCCCATGAAGTACAGCGGCGTGTGGATAAAAGCGGGGACGGAGAAGTTGACCCAGATCGCGCCCTCGATGACGAGGATCAGTAGGATGGGCATTGCCACCGACTGGAACGTGAACAGCAGGACGATCAGCACGATCAGCACGGAGACCACGCTGACCACGATGTTGTCGATGGCAAACGACTTCTGGAAGTCGTACTCGTTGGTGGCGTCGCCCGCCAGATAGATGTCGCCGTCCGGGTAATACTTCCGGGCGATGGTGCGCATCTGGTCCGTGAACTCATACATTTCATCCCCGCTCTGGAGGCTGGGGTTCAGGTAGACCAGAATACGGTTGTAATCCGCAGCCCTGCAGCTGGGCCTTTGCGCTCAGCATCTGGGTCTGGGCATCATGCAGGTCGTTGATCTGATCCTGGTCCAGGCTGACAATGCCGGAATCGACCTCGTCACAGACGTAGAGGAACATATCAATGAGCGGCACACTGTAGTTGGAGAAGTTGCCAATGACCTGGCCGTACTCATCATTTTCCAACGCGTAGCCTGTGTAGACCACTTGGGCCAGCTCGTAATCCAGGCCCGCCATCTCAGAGAACTGGCGGGAAGTGAGCCGGTCTTCCAGCGTGTAGCCGTCCATGGCCTCGATGTTGGAAAGGCCGCGGGTGTGGTCCACCTCATCGTGGCTTTCCAGTTCTTTGATCATGGCTGCTTCCACCCGGTAATCGTCGTTCTTTGGTACGACGAGAGCCACCAGGTTGGACTTGGTAAAGTTTTCGTCGATCATGTTATCGGCGATCTGCGTCTCATTCAACACTGGCGTCTTGATCGGGCCGTAGCCATAGGCGTAGGGGCACTGTGTCTGGAAATGGTAGGCAAACACCAGCACCACTGCAAAGACGATGGGAACGATCTTGCGGGTTTTGTAAGCATAGCGGCCCACGAACGAGATCTTGGGCACAAAGTTGCGGTGCTTGGTCTTGCTCATGTAAGGGCCAAACAGCATCAGAAGGCCCGGCATCACCACGAAGGCGGACAGCAGCGCGAACAGGATGGATTTGATGAGGCACAGGGCCATATCGGGGCCCAGCTTGAACTGCATGAACAGCATGGCCACCAGACCGCCGATGGTGGTCAGGGAGCTGGAACTGATCTCCGGGATACTCTTGGCCAGCGACTCGATGACCGCCTCTTTCAAGGGCAGGGTCTCGTGTTCTTCTTTAAAATGGTTGCAGAAGATGATGGCGTAGTCGATAGACAGCGCCAGCTGCAGAATACTGGTGACGGAGTTGGACACGAAGGAGATCTTGCCCATCAGGAAATTGGTGCCCTGATTCAGCACCAGCGCCACCACGAAGGTCAAAATCAGCACCGGCACCTCGCCGTAGGTCTCGGAAGTGAAGGTCAGCACGAGGACAATGACGATGGCTACGTAGATCATAATGACGCTGATCTCATGCTCAATGGTCTCCTGCTGGGTATTGCCCAGATCCGTGGAGACGTAGAGGTCATAGCCGCTGAGGGCTGCCTTCACCGCATCCAGAGACGTCAGGCAGGCGTCGTCATCCTCGTCGTAGGCGAAGGTGATGGAGAACAGAGCGGACATGTCGTTGTAGTGGTCGGTGGTCTTGTCGTAGGTCAGGCTCTGGACACCCTCGATGTCCCGGAGCTTGTCAGCCAGCTTCTGAGCCTGGGCCGGTGTGACGTTGGCCACCATTACCTCCGCCGTGCCGTAGGTGACGAACTGCTCGTCCATGACGGCCAGCGCCTGCTTGGTCTGAGAGTCGTCCGGCAGGTAGAAGGTCAGGTCATTCTCCACCTGGACCCAGTTACGGGAAAAGGCGGAGAAAATGAGGCCGATGATGGTGATGAGAAAGATCAGATTCCGCTTATCCACGATGAACGTGGACAGCTTTTCCATGAACGTGGCGCCGTTTGCGTTGGTCTGGCTCATGATCTGTGTATCCCCTCCTCCGCAGCGGTGCGCAGCTTCTCCATAGCGGCCAGCGGCAGGACTGCACCACGTCGCCCAGTGTGCATTCCAGCCGCCGGCAGATGCGCACCAGCACCTCCAGTGACACCGGCTCGTTTTTCGACAGCTTGGCCAGCGTGTTGGAGCTGATGCCCACCTTGCGGGCAAACTCCGTTTTGGACCAGCCCCTGTCGATGAGCAGCTTGAACAGGTTGTTGTAGGATATGCCCATGGCAGTACCCCCTTTTTTGGCATTTTTCGCATCTATCATAGCAGAGCCGTCCCCGACTGACAAGTAAAAATTGGCAAACGCAGATATTTTGTGCACCTGCGACAAGCTCCGGCGGGGGAGACAGGGATGTTTTCGGCGGGTTGCAGAACGGATAAAGAGGGGGCGGAACGCACCGTGTTCCGCTCCCTCTTTATGAATGCGATTGCGCAGCGGCGGGGAATTTGCTATACTGGTGTCAGCATGAGAAAGGAGACATTCCGATGCAAGAGCTTTCGAAAATACTGGAGACATCGCTGGGAGGGTACAGCCTGAGCCGCATTCTGTCGGCGGTGCTGACGCTGCTGGTGTGCCTCATCGTGTCGCGGCTGCTGTTAAAGCTGGCCAAACGGCTGCTGGACCGCAGCAAAAAGCTGACTGCCCGCCTGCGCCAGATCGTCCTGACATCGGCCAAGGTGGTGCTTTATCTGCTGACGGGTATCATCACGGCGGAGGCCCTGGGACTGAACACCTCGTCCCTGACGGCGCTGGTGTCGGTGCTGACGCTGGGCGTGACCCTGGCGGCGGAGGACATTCTGGGCAACGTGGCCGGCGGTCTGGTGATCCTGACATCCCACCCCTTCAACATCGGCGACGACATCGAGGTGGCGGACACCGTGGGCACGGTGCGGGAGATCACCCTGAACCATACGAAGATCGAGACGCCGGACGGCCAGTTCGTCATGCAGCCCAACAAGGAGCTGTCCTCCAGCCGCATCATCAACTACACGGCCATGGGCCGGCGGCGGGTGGTGCGGACCGTGACGGCCTCCTACGACGCGCCCACCGAGAC
>VOFJ01000235.1_pt1 | contig 14001 bp, 17 predicted proteins | sample 5384081 | NCBI WGS metagenome assembly VOFJ01 (sample SAMN12384729, study PRJNA508395) | human gut metagenome | isolation source: healthy gut I | host: Homo sapiens
CGCCCGGCTGTGGCGAATATTGACCAGCTTATCATGATCGGCGCGAACGTCAATCCGATCACGGATCCGTTTCTGATCGACCGCGTGGTCGCTATCGCGGAAAACGCGGGCTGCGAGCCGGTCGTCTGCCTCAATAAGTGCGATCTTGACCCGGCGGAGCATCTCTATGACATTTACCGCTCCATCGGCTTTCGCGTCCTGCGCACGAGCGCCGCGACCGGGCTCGGCATGGATGAACTGCGCGATGCGCTGCGCGGTAAGACCAGCGCCTTCACCGGTAACTCCGGCGTCGGCAAATCGAGTCTGCTCAATGCGCTCGATGCATCGTTCGGCATTGCGACCGGCGCTGTCAGCGAGCGGCTCGGCCGCGGCAAGCATACGACGCGCCACGTCGAGCTCTATGCCCTCGGCGAGGACACGTTTGTCGCCGACACGCCGGGCTTCGCGTCCTTTGAGGTGGATATGGTCGACCCCATCTCGTGCGAGAATCTGCAGTATGCATTCCGGGAATTCCGTCCATATATCGGCAAGTGCCGCTTTCGTGACTGCGCGCACCTGAAAGAGCCCGGCTGCGCGGTGCTCGCCGCCGTGGAGGCGGGCGAGATCGCGCCCGAGCGCCACGAGAGCTATGCGCGCCTGTACGCGCTCTCGGCGCAGGTCTGCGACTGGGAAAAGAAAAAAATAACGCACAAACGCACCGTCCTCCGCATATCCTGTAGGGATAACCTGCAAGCGGAGGGCGGTGCTTTATGTTTCGACGGCGGGGGATCTGTTTTTTGGATCGGCATTGCGTGCGTGGTCACCGGGGTGCTCATCATTCTGGCGCTCGTGCTGCCGGCGGGATTCTGGTGGTTTGCGCTCGGCGGTGCGCTCATTGCGGCCGGTGTGTGGCTGCTGCGGTGCTGATGGCGGCATAACCGCCGTGTGCCCGGCATAAGGATGTACAAAAAACGATAAGGAGCACATCTTTATGGAACTACAACTGGGCAAGCAGGAGCACAGAATGTACACGCGGGTCTTTGACCGCACCGAGGAAGAGACGTGCAGCTTGGACGCCGTCGTGCCCGACGCGCTCGGCGATCTCAGCGCACTCGTGGTCACGGAGGGCACGTTCTGCCTTTGGAATCTCGCGTTTTCGGACAAGAGCGCACAGATCGAGGGCTGCATTGCGGCGGATGTCGTCTATGCCGAGGAAAACGGCGCGCTGCGCAGCTTCCCCGTGGAGCTGCCGGTCAAGGTGCATATGAGCGGTGAGACACTCGCAGAGGACGTGCGCCCGTGGCTGCGCTGCACGCTCGCTGCGCTGGATGCGCGCGCGGTCAATTCCCGCAAGGTACGCGTGACGGCGCGGCTGAGTCTGTGCCTGCGCGCCTACCGGGAGACGGAGCTTGCGCTCACGGAGCGGATCGAGAGTGACAGCGGTGCCGTATTCACACATTCAGAGCCGTTGTGCGTGCACGTGCCGCTGGCCGTGGAGGAACAGACGTTCACGGCAACGCAAATGCACCGCTTTACCGCCGGTCAGCCGGAAACGGACCGCCTGCTGTGCCATGCGGAGGCCGTGCTGTTCGATGAGGTGCGTATCGCCGACGGGCGTGCAGTTGTGCAGGGGCGCGTGCGTGCATCGGTCAGCTATTTGCAGCAGGGGCAGTCCTGTCCGGTCGCTGAGACGTTCGAGACGCCGTTTTCGCAGCTGCTCGACTGTCCGGCGGATGCAGAGCCATGCATGGTGCAGGCAAGTGTCAGCCTGACAGCGGCCTATCTGAACGTGAGCACCGCAGCCGACGGTGCGACACTGGAGGCGGAATACCATCTGGTCGCACAGGCGGTGTGCTTTGGTGAGGTTGCGGCGGAGTGTGTGACGGATGCTTACTGCAACACCGCTCAGCTGCAGCTCGAATGGGAGACGATCCCGGCCGGAACGGTGCAGCAGGCAGAGCCGCTGCACCTGACCGCTGAAGGCGCGATCGCGTGCGATGCCGCCGCGCTGACGGTGCGCGCGCAGCGTGCCGAGCTTTGCGGCGCTGCGGCCGATGGCTGCGATGTGCTTGTGCATCTGCTGGTGACGGATGCCGAGCAGCGCGTGTCCTGCTTGGAGAAGCGGCTGCACCTGCCGCTGGAAACTGACGGCAGTGGGCGGGCAGAGCTGCTGTATGCGCTTCCGGAAGCACCGGCGGTTACAGCAACGGCAGACGGTTTTCAGCTGCGCGCAGCGGTCACGGTCGATGTGGCGCGGTTTTGCCCGTCTGAGTTCCGGCAGGTCACTGGCGTGACGGTGCAGGAACGTGTCTGCCCGTATGCAGCCGTGCCGTCTCTGACGATCATTCGTTGGAATGGGGAAGACCTGTGGCAGCTTTCGAAGCGTTATTGCTCCAGTGAGCGGTGCATCCGCGAGACGAACGGCCTCTTGGATGACGACGTACCGGTCGAACTGCCGCAATATCTCCTCATCCCCAAGACAGAGGCGTAGTTTTCGCGCAAAAATGCGGATTTTCCTTGCCACGCGGCGCGGATTGTGTTAAAATGTTCAAAGCATTTTAGCAAGAGGAGTTGTAACTATGTCCGGACATTCCAAGTGGCATAACATACAGAAAACCAAAGGCGCGCAGGACGCCAAGCGCGCGCAGGCGTTCACGAAGATCGCCCGCGAGATGATCGTGGCCGTCAAAGAGGGCGGCAGCGGCGACCCCAATAACAATTCCCGCCTCGCAGCTGTCATTGCAAAGGCGAAGGCCGCCAACATGCCGAACGACAACATTAAGCGTACGATCGATAAGGCGCTCGGCTCCGGCAACACGGATAACTACGAGTCCATCACCTATGAAGGCTACGGCCCGTCTGGTGTCGCCATCATCGTCGAAACGATGACCGACAACCGCAACCGCACCGCCTCCGAGGTGCGCCATTACTTTGATAAGTACGGCGGAAACATGGGCGCGACCGGCTGCGTGTCGTGGTCGTTTGATAAGAAGGGCGTCATCGTCATCAATGATGAGGATCAGGAGCTCGACGAAGACAAGGTCATGGAGGATGCGCTCGAAGCCGGTGCAGCCGACTTTGCGCCCGACGAGGGCGTCTACACGGTCTACACTGATCCCGATGATGTGGCTTCGGTGGCCGAGGCGCTCACGAATGACGGCTATGAGCTGCTGAGCGCGCAGGCAGAGATGGTGCCGCAGAACACCATCAAGCTTACCGACGAGGGCGATATCAAAAACCTCCAGAAGATGCTCGATATGTTCGAGGACAACGACGACGTCCAGAACGTGTGGCACAACTGGGAAGAGTAAACACCCGTTTTTACGGATCAGAAATGAGGATGGAGAGATTATCTGCCTCTCCATCCTTTTTGCGTTTTCAGAGGCGAGTGTAAGGTTTACCACGCGAAATTACCATAATTTATACATAAAAGTGCTATTTTGTCGGGAAAATGAACATTTTGTGAATTCCGAATTGCCGTTTCCATCACGCTGTGATACCATACAAGCGTGGAGTGAGTCTCCACTCAGAGATGTGAACGGAGGGAAAGAGATGAAGTATTGTCAGCAATGCGGAAGTCAATTGGTCGATCAGGCGGTCGTGTGCCCGAACTGCGGCTGCACTGCGCAGGAGCCGATCAATCAGCAGGAAGATAAGCCGTCGACGGGGCTGAATGTCTTGGCGTTTTTGTTCCCGCTGATCGGTCTGATCATGTACCTGAGCTTCAAAAAGACGACGCCTGTGCGCGCCAAGGCGCTCGAAAAGTGGACGCTGATCGGATTTATTGTCGGTTTGGTGATCTCGGCGGTCAGCCGAGCGCTGTAGATAGATTCCCATATGCTCGCGGGTGAAATGCAATCGCTGCATTTCACCCGCTTTTTACACGGTTTTGGTGTCGGCCTTGACCGGGATGTGCTATGCTGTCCCCAAAACATCGGGGAGGCTGCGGCATGAAGCAGATGCGATTTTGGGACAGTGTTTCGACGATGCTGGTTTTGTTTGGTTTTGGTTTATACGGCAGCAGCTGCTACTATGGCGTCTGGACACTGGTATATGCAGCGCTTGGATGTATCATAGCCGGTGCGATCATTGCCCTGTATACGCAGCGCTGCCCGTTTTGTCACCGTTATCTTGGCATGATGTTTTTCTCCGGCAAGAAAACATACTGTCCGCACTGCGGCAGTGACGTGCGCGCGGGCAGAAATGTTTGACAGCGCCGCCGTTTTTCGCTATGCTGGTCACATAACGGTGTGAAAGCGGGGAATACCATGAAGCTTGGTCTGTGCCAGATGCCGGTCACGGCATCGCAGCAGGAGAATCACGCGGCCATGCGCCGCTATGTGCGCGATGCCGCCGCTGCCGGCTGCAATCTGGTCGTGCTGCCGGAGATGTGGTGCTGCCCATATGACAATGCGGCGTTCACAGATTATGCCGAGCCGCAGGGCGGCCAGACGTGGCAGCTGCTGCGCGACACTGCGCGAGAATGCTGCGTCTGGCTCGTCGCGGGCTCTGTTCCGGAGCGTGACGGGGATGCGATCTACAACACCTGCTATGTCTTTGACCCGAACGGGACGCAGCAGGCAAAGCACCGCAAGGTGCACCTGTTTGACATCGACGTGGCGGGTGGTCAGCAGTTTTTCGAATCCGACACACTCTCGCCCGGTCAGCACTATACGCTCTTTGACACGCCGTTCGGCAAGGTCGGCGTCGCCATCTGCTTTGACGTGCGCTTTGCAGAGCTGTTTCGCATCCTTGCCCTCGAGGGTGCGCAGCTGATCGTTGTTCCGGCGGCGTTCAATATGACGACCGGTCCGGCGCATTGGGAGTTGCTGTTTCGCGCGCGGGCGCTCGATAACCAGTGCTTCCTCGCGGGCTGTGCCCCGGCGCGGGATGAAACGGCGGGCTATGTCTCCTATGCACATTCGCTCGTGTGTGACCCGTGGGGGCGTGTGCAGGCGCAGGCCGGTGCAGCGCCGGAGCTGCTGATCTGTGACATTGATTTTGCGCAGGCGGATGCCGTTCGTGCGCAGATCCCGGTTTTGCGCGCGCGGCGAACGGACCTGTATCAGCTCAAATACGAAAAAGACTCGTGATTTTCACGAGTCTTTTTTTATGATGTCCGTGACGGTCAGCGTCTGGCTGTCAACGCGGAATTTGATTTCATAGCCGCCGAATTCCAGCCCGTAGACGCGGCTGGCGTCTGTTTGATACCGGGGGCGCGGGTCTTGCGTGAGCACGCCGATGAGCGCAGCGCGCTTGTCGGCGGGGAAGCGGGAGAGCTGCTCCGGCGGAACCGTCACAGTCAGCTCCTGCATCTCCACCTGACCGGTGAAGCCTTCCGTCGCCTCCGGATGGCAGTCGGCATAGGCAACATAGGCTTGATGTCAAAGATCGGCGTCCCGTCCATGAGGTCTGCCCCTGCGACGTGGAGCACCGGCCCGCGCGGGTCAGTGAGATCGACGCGCTCGAGCCGCACGCACGACAGGCCGATGGGGTTCGGCCGGAACGGGGAGCGCGTGGCGAACACGCCCATGCGCACATTGCCGCCCAGTCGCGGCGGTCGCACGGTCGGCGACCAGGGAGCATCAACGTTTTCAGAAAACTCCCAGATCAGCCAGATGTGCGAGTAGCCGTCCAGCCCCCGCACGGCCTCACGGCTGCGGAATTCCGGCGCAAAGACGATCTCGGCCTGCAGGCTTTCGACGATACCGCTCTGACGTGGGATGCCGAATTTGGTGGAAAAATCGCTGTGGATGTGTGCGATCGGTCTCATAGCTCCATCTCCTCTGCGGTTTGACATACGTGGCGCACGCAGCACGTGCTGCATAGCGGCTTGCGCGCGGTGCACACGGCGCGGCCGTGCAGGACGAGCCGGTGGCAAAAGTCGGACGATTCCTCCGGCGGCAGGATTTTGCGCAGCGCGGTCTCGATCTTGACGGGGTTCTTGAGCCCGTCGACGAGCCCCATCCGGTTTGAGAGCCGGATGCAGTGCGTGTCCACGACCACGGCGGGCTTGTGGTACACATCACCGAGGATGAGGTTCGCCGTCTTGCGCCCGACGCCGGGCAGGGAGGTGAGCGCCTCCATCGTGTCCGGCACGCGGCCGCCGTATTCTGCGACGAGCTTGCGTGCGCACAGCACGATGTCCCGCGCTTTTGCGCGGAAAAACCCGCACGAGCGCACATAGGGCTCGACGTCCTCCGGCTCGGCATCGGCAAACGCCTCGAGCGTCGGAAAGCGCGCAAACAGCGCGGGCGTGATCTGGTTTACGCGTTCGTCCGTGCACTGTGCTGCCAGCCGCACGGCGAAGAGCAGCTCGTAATCCTTCTGATATTGCAGGGAGCATTCCGCAGGGTAGGCCTGGGCCAGCGCGCGGAGGATCTCCCGAACCTGTTCGGGTGTGCGCATTTTCTTCACCTCTCCGGCAGTGTAGCACATTTTACGCCGCCTGCCAAGTGCGGCGAGTTGCCAAGGCGGGAAAAATGCGCTATAATATCGCCATCGCAACACAGGAGGCGCACTATGTACAGACCATTGGCCGATGATATCCGGCCGACCACGCTCGACGATGTGGTCGGGCAAAAACATATACTTGGTCCCAATGGGATGCTCCGGCGCATCGTTGCGTCCGGCGAGATCCCGAATATGGTGTTTTACGGCCCGTCCGGCACCGGAAAGACCACGGTCGCGAGCATCATCGCTGCCAGCACGAACCGCACCCTGCGCCGCCTGAACGCAACGACTGCGAGCATTTCGGACATCCGCAATATCATCGCGGAGCTCGACACCATGCTCACACCCGGCGGCGTACTGCTGTATCTTGACGAGATCCAGTATTTCAACAAAAAGCAGCAGCAGTCGCTGCTCGAATTCATGGAGGACGGCCGCATCACGGTCATCGCCTCCACGACGGAAAACCCGTATTTCTACGTCTACAACGCGGTGCTCAGCCGCAGCACGGTGTTCGAGTTCAAGCAAGTGCCGGCTGCCGAGGTGGAAAAGGCGGTGCTGCGCGCAGTGTCCATTCTCTGCGCGCGTGAGAACGTCACGGCGGACATCGAACCGGGCACAGCGGGGTATATCGCCTCTGTCTGCGGCGGCGATGTGCGCAAGGCGCTCAACACAGTTGAACTGCTCTTTTCTGCAGCGCCGCGTGACGGTGCGGCTGTTCAGCTCCTGCGCGCGGATGCCGAAAATATCACGCAGCGCAGCGCCATGCACTACGACCGCGCGGGTGATGATCACTTTGACGTTGTGTCTGCGCTTATGAAGTCGCTGCGCGGCTCAGACCCGGACGCGGCGCTGCATTATCTCGCGCGCCTGCTCGAGGCCGGGGATCTGATCGGCGCTTGCCGGCGCATCCTGTGCTCGGCAAGTGAGGATATCGGCCTTGCCTATCCGCAGGCCGCCACGATCGTCAAGTCCTGCGTGGACTCGGCGCTGCAGCTCGGCCTGCCGGAGGCGCGTCTGCCGCTGGCGGAGGCGGTGCTGCTGCTGGCGACTGCGCCGAAGTCCAACTCCGTCGTTATGTCTATCGACGCCGCGATTGCGGACGTGCGGGCGGGGAAGGCAGGGCCGATCCCGCGTGAGCTGCAAAATGTCCACGCCGACGGAACGGGCTTTGAGCGCGAGCAGGGCTACAAATATCCGCACAGCTACCCGGGGCACTGGGTGCAGCAGCAGTATCTGCCTGATGATCTGAAGGGCAAACACTATTACGAGTACGGCGACAACAAGACCGAGCAGGCCGCGCGCGCCTACTGGCAGCGCATCAAGGGGGAGTGAGCGATGGACATTCGAGTCGGCGACATCCTGACGATGAAAAAACAGCACCCTTGCGGTGAAAAGCGCTGGGAGGTGCTGCGCATCGGCGCGGACTTTAAGCTCCGCTGCCTGGGCTGCGGTCGCGAGGTCATGGGCCCGCGTGCAAAGTTTGAAAAAATGATCCGGCAGGTCGATCGGAGCGACACATAAAAAGATGATCCCGGAGCGTGTTCCGCCACGCTCCGGGATCTTATCTTATCTGATTATCTGTGCACGCCGTAGAAGAACAGCGCCACCGTGCCGGGGCCGACGTGGCAGCCCGTGACAGGCTCATAGCATACGCTCAGGCAGTCACCGGTGAAGCCGCGCTTGCGCAGCGCGTCGAGCAAAAACTGCGCGCTCTGCGCGTCATCTGCATGTGCGATGCCGATCTCCTCGGTCTTGTTCGTGACCAGCTTTTCGTAGAAGTCTGCAAGGGAAGTGAGGGACTGCTTGCGCCCGCGCGTCTTGCCGCACAGGACGATTTTGCCCTCTTCGTCGCCGCGCAGCAGGGGCTTGATCTTCAGCACCGTGCCGACGATAGCGGCAGCCTTGCTCACGCGGCCGCCGCGCTCGAGATAGGCGAGGTCGTCGACCGTGAAATACTGGCACATCACATGACGCCGCTGCGAAATTTTCTCCACGATCTCGTCAAAGGACGCGCCGTTTTCGAGCATACGCGCAGCCTCGACCACGAGCAGCCCCTCGCCGAGAGAGGCGGCATATGTGTCGATGGAGGCAACCTTCCGCTCCGGGAATTCTTCCTTCAGCTCCTCCACAGCGAGGGAGGCAGCGTGTGCCGTGCCGCTGATGCCGCCGGACATGCCGATGTAGATCACATCGTCGCCGGCCGCGAGCACCTCGCGCAGCGGCTCAAGAAAGCCGGCGAGATTGATCATGGCGGTCGTCACGGACGTGCCGCTGCGCATTGCGTTATAGTAGGCCTTGCCGTCAAAGTCCACAGTCGGGTCCTGATGCGCCTCGACACCATCGATCAGGTAGGTCAGCGGGATCACGCGCAGGGCATATTTCTGAATGTATGAGGCCGGCAGGTTCGCCGACGTATCGGTAAAGATCTGAATCATATGGGTGCTCCTTTGTTTTGCTCAAAGTGCTGCACATTGTGCGCTCTTTATCCATACACCCGTGGGTGTGCAAATTCAACCTACTGTCATTTTTCCCTGTCTACGTTCCGATTTTACAGTCTCTACGCAAAAATATGTGTCTCTACTGCTTTGTAGAGTCACTCTACCGCCAGAAACAGACGGAAATAGGAAGAAAATCGGATGCTGGCTCCCCAAAGGCAAAAAAGTTCCGCAGCTCGGATAGAACTGCGGAACCGGAAAATCGATATTGTCAGCTCAAAAGCTTACTTTACGAGCTTGGCGACTTCCTCAGCGAGGTCATCCTGACGCTTCTCAATGCCTTCGCCCTTCTCAAAGCGGGTGTAGCCCACGAGCTTGATGGAGGCACCGATCTGCTTTGCGACAGCGGCGATGTGATCCTCGACGGAGACTTTGTCGTCCTTGACGAACGGCTGCTGCAGCAGGCAGATCTCCTTGAAGTACTTACCGATGCCGCCCATGACGATCTTCTCGATGATGGCGTCGGGCTTCTTGGCGTTCTTCGGATCTTCCTTGGCCTGAGCTAGGCGGATCTCCTTCTCCTTGGCGATGAACTCCTCGGAGACGTCGCTCTTGTCCATGTAGGTCGGGTTCAGAGCCGCGATCTGCATAGCGATATCCTTGCCGAGCTCGATGACAGCAGCGTCGGTGGACTCGGTCTCGAGGTTGACGAGCACGGCGATACGGCCGCCCATGTGGACATAGGGGACGCTCAGGCCGGTGTCGTAGCGCGCGAAGCGGCGGACCTTGATGTTCTCGCCGATGACGAGGACCTTGTCGTTCTGCTCCTCGAGCACGGTCTTGCCGTTGCCGTAAGCGCAGGCATACAGCGCGTCGAGATCGGCCGGGTTTTCCTTTGCGATGACAGCGGCGACGCCCTTGACATACTCCACAAACAGGTCGTTCTTGGCCACGAAGTCGGACTCGGCATTGACCTCGATGATCACACCGATGCCGTCAATGTCAACGGCGTAAGCCATGCCCTCGGCGGCGATGCGTCCGGCCTTCTTCTGAGCGGCGGCGAGGCCCTTTTCGCGGAGCCGTTCCACGGCTTTATCGATATCGCCATCGGCAGCGGTCAGAGCCTTTTTACAGTCCATCATGCCGACGCCGGTCATTTCACGCAGATTTTTCACATCAGCAGCAGAAAATGCCATAATTCTTTCTCCTTTGTTATTTTTATCAGAAGGGCGGGTACGAGGCCCGCCCTTACAGTTTCCGATTACTCTTCGACCTTCTGAGCCTCTTCCTCGGAAGCGGCATCCTCAGCGTCGATGCCCTGACGGCCTTCCTGCACGGCGTTGGCCATGGTGGAAGCGATCAGGCGGATGGCGCGGATGGCGTCATCGTTGGCGGGAATGACGTAATCGATCTCGTCCGGGTCGCAGTTGGTGTCGACGATGGCGACGATCGGGATGTGCAGCTTGCGGGCCTCGGCGATGGCGTTGTGCTCCTTGCGGGGGTCAACGACGAACAGAGCGCCGGGGAGCTTCTTCATTTCCTTGACGCCGCCGAGTACTTCTCGAGCTTCTCCATCTCGCCGAGCAGCTTCATGACTTCCTTCTTCGGGAGCAGATCGAAGGTGCCGTCAGCCTGCATCTTCTTGAGCTGAGCCAGACGATCGATGCGGGTGCGCATGGTCTTGAAGTTGGTGAGCATGCCGCCGAGCCAACGGGCGTTGACGTAGTACATACCGACGCGGGAAGCCTCTTCCTTCACGGCGTCAGCAGCCTGCTTCTTCGTGCCGACGAAGAGGATGGTCTGGCCGTTCGCCGCGAGGTTGCGCACGAAGCTGTAAGCCTCCTCGAGCTTTTTGACGGTCTTCTGCAGGTCGATGATGTAGATACCATTGCGCTCGCAGTAGATATACTCCGCCATTTTCGGGTTCCATCTGCGGGTCTGGTGACCGAAGTGGACACCGGCCTCAAGAAGCTGTTTCATAGATACGACTGCCATAGTTTTTTGTTTCCTCCTTTAATTAGTTGCTACCTCCGGGAGCTTCTTCTGTGCCCGACCAGGCCGAAACCACATGGTCGCACATCCACTCCCGTGCGTAATGCTCTGGTATTATACCAGAGAAAACCGGCCAATGCAAGAGGATTTGGCCGGTTTTTTGCATTTTTTGCGTGTGCTCAGAGATGATTCTGGCGCTTTTCGCGTCGGCGCCGCGGCTGCTGCCCCGAGACCTCGGCGAGAATGATATCTTCACCCAGCCGCGAGATAGACCCCCACGGCAGGATGTAGTCATCGTCGCCGCTGAGCAGTCCGCCGAGCTTCTTTTGTCCTGGTACGATAAGCGACACGATCTTACCGTCGTCTAAATCAATTTCCGCGTCGCAGACGTAGCCGAGCCGCTGCCCGGTGCTCAGGTCAATGACTTCTTTGTATCGCAGGTCAGACAGACAACATTTCATGGGGACACCTCCGCAGCGTTTTGGTAACAGTTTATGGTGCGGCGCCGCGGCTTATGAAGGGAAGACACTGCTGCGGATCTTGCCGATGGCTTGCTTTTCCAGACGCGATACCTGCGCCTGGCTGATGCCAATCTCACCGGCGACCTCCATCTGTGTTTTCCCGGCGTAAAAGCGCAGGGAGAGGATCTTTTTCTCGCGTGCGTTGAGCGCGCCCATCGCGCTCGAGAGTGCCAGCCGCTCGAGCCACTGCTCGTCGGTATTTTTCGTGTCGCCGACCTGATCCATGACGCAGATGCTCTCGCCGCTGTCGGTATAGATCGGTTCGTAGAGCGAGATGGGGTCACTGATCGCATCGAGCGCGAACACCACCGTCTGCCGCGGCAGGTCGAGCGATTTTGCAATCTCATCGAGCGTCGGCTCGCGTCCGGTGGCGGCGGTCAGGCGCTCCTTTTCCTGCAGCACCTGATACGCCGTGTCGCGTGTGGAACGGCTGACGCGGATGGGGCTGTTGTCGCGCAGATAGCGCCGGATCTCGCCGGAGATCATCGGCACGCCGTAGGTGGAAAAGCGCACGTCGTGATTTTCCGCGTCGAAATTGTCGATGGCCTTGATCAGCCCGATGCAGCCGACCTGAAACAGGTCGTCCGCGCTCTCGCCGCGCCCGGTGAATTTCTGGATCACGGACAGCACCAGCCGGAGGTTTCCTGCGATGAGCTGCTCACGCGCGTCACGGTCGCCATGCTTTGCGCGGATGAGCAGTGCGCGGCAGGCATCGCTGCTCAGGACCTTTAATTCCGCGGTGTTCACGCCGCAGATCTCGACTTTTCCAAGCATAAAAATTCCTCCCATCCGGTACAGCGTAGTGTTTCCGGGTGGGAGGAATTTGATACATTGGCAGATGCCCGAGCGTGTTACTGCTCGATGGCTGCGTTTTCTTTTTTCTTGCCGAGCGCCTTCTGCAGCCAGTCCTTGCCGTCCACGTAGCGGGAGACGATGAAGGACACCACATAGTCGCCGGCGGCGTTGACCATGGTGGCGGGAGGGTCCACCAGATTGCCGATGGCCAGTGCGATGGGGTAGGCGACAGCCAGCTGGTCAGGGAAGAAGATGGTGCAGACCACCAGCTCGCCGGTGCCGCCGCCGCCAGGAATGCCGCTCATGGCCACAGAGGAGAACACCGCCACGATGATCGCAAGGATGGCCTTTTCGGTCGTGAAGTCCAGGCCGAACACTCCGAACAGGAATGCCACCTTGATGATGGCGGACATGGCCGAGCCGTCCATGTGCATGGTGGCGCCCATGGGCAGTACGATCTCGCTGACATCCTTGCTGATGCCGGTCTCCTCCGCCACCTCCATGTTGGTGGGGATGGTGGCAACGGACGAGCACGTGCCGAAGGACACGGCCGCCGGGCGGAAAAGCTTGGAGAACATGATCTTTGCGCCGCCCTTGCCGCCGCCGAAGCGGGCGTAGATGGGGAAGAAGATGAACATGTAGGCGAAGCTCATGACGTAGTAAATGATGAGGGTACGGCTGTAATCCTTCATCAGCTCGGGTCCATAGGTGGCCACCAGGTCGGCGAAGAAGCCGAAGAAGCCGATGGGCGCGTAGTAGGTGATGAGCTTCACGGTCTTCATGATGCAGCCCGTGATGTCCTCGAGCAGCTGCGCGGTCTTGGTTTCCGGACCGCCGTTCATCTGGATGCCGAAGCCGAAGATGACCGCCGCGATGATCAGCGGCAGGATAGCCTTACGGCTCAGCAGCTCCATGAAATCCGGCTTGGTAAAGAAGTTCACGATCATATCGCTGACGCCGAGCGTATCGCCGATCTCGCCCTCCACGATGGTGTACTGACCGTCCACCAGCGGGAAGATGCGGCACACGATGTACATCAGCACGCCTGCGATAGCAGCGGTGATCAGGAACGAGGCGATGGTCACGCCCATGATCTTGCCGGCGCGCTTGACGCTTTTCATATTGGCGATGGCGGAGGCGATGGAGCAGAACACCATGGGCACGACCACGCAGAACATCATGTTGATGAACAGCGTACCCAGGAACTTGATCTTGCCGCCGATGGCCGGGGCGAATGCGCCCACCAGACAGCCGGCCACGATGCCGACGATCATGAACATCAGAAATCCGTAAGTCTTAAAAAACGACTTGGAACCGTTTTCCTTGGACATAAATGCAACACTCCCAGTGCGTAGTTTGCGCCGAAGCAGCGCTTTGATGACAGTATATACAATTCCTTCTTGCAATAATTGTACAAAAATGCTATCATACATTGCAAAAGATGCTTTATTGAGGTGCGCCATGCAGCAAAACGATTACGAGCGCAGGGGATACTTGCATGAGGATTACCGCCTGTTTCATCTGAGCAGTGCGCTGGCCGAGGATACGGCCTTTCACTATCACGAATTTCATAAGCTGGTGTTTTTCCTGGCCGGACGCGGGAAGTACATCGTCGAGGGGCGAACACACATCTTGCGGCCGTATGACGTGGTGCTTGTGCGGCAGGGCGCGATCCACAAGGCGCAGATCGACCCGAACGAGCGCTATGAGCGCGTGATCCTCTACATATCACCGGACTTTCTGCGCGCGCAGTCGACAGCGGAGTCCGCGCTCGATGCTTGTTTTCGTCTGCCGGCGGATGGGGAGAGCTTTGTCCTTCGTCCGGA
>VOFJ01000314.1_pt1 | contig 14001 bp, 23 predicted proteins | sample 5384081 | NCBI WGS metagenome assembly VOFJ01 (sample SAMN12384729, study PRJNA508395) | human gut metagenome | isolation source: healthy gut I | host: Homo sapiens
TTTATTTGTTGTTCTATGTTGTGAGCTTTCGGATGTTTCATACGTATTCGGGGGTGATTCGTTATTCTTCGTTTATCGATTTGCAGCGGATAGGTTTTGCCATGATCACGGGCTTGCTGATGATTATAGGCGTCAGGTATCTGCTGAATGAGGATTGTTGGTTGATGGCAGTCGGTATGAGGGATATCGGAATTGCCGCATTGCTGGCTGTTCTGATGATGTGGAGTGTGCGGGTTTTTGTGAAATATCTGTATGACTCTACTTTTTAACAGACGACGCGGAAAACGTGTGTTTATCTACGGGGTGAAAGCCGGCGGAGTGGGACTGGCGAAGAGTATCCGCAACCAGGTTGACTCCCGATATGTCGTGAGCGGTTTCGTTTCGGACAGGCAGGATATGCAGGGCCGCTTCCTGATGGGGAAGCGGGTTTATTCCAACGATGAGCATTTGGTGGAGAAGATGGAGGACTTCGGAGTGCATACTTTGCTGGTTTCTCCCTTGAAGAATGAGGCGATTCGGAATAACCCCGAAATGGTGGAGAGGCTGATAAAGGCAGGTATACGAATCTATATGATTTCTGCCGCGCAGGAGTGGGACGGTAAGAGTGATCTTGACCATCGTCAGCTTAAGGAGGTGGATATTGAAGATTTGCTGCCTCGCGACAAGATAGAAATCGACTTGAAAGCGGTGGAGGAATTGCTTACCGGAAAGAGTATTCTGATAACGGGAGCTGCCGGCAGCATCGGAAGCGAGATGGTGCGCCAGATTGCCAAATTTACTCCGCAAAAGCTTATTCTGATAGATCAGGCGGAGACGCCTTTGCATGATGTGCGTCTGATGATGGCACGCAAATGGCCCGACATCGAGGCGGAAACCATCGTGAGTGATATTTGCATGAAGGAACGCATGGAGGAGATTTTCGGTATATATCGTCCCGATTATGTGTTTCATGCGGCGGCGTATAAGCATGTGCCTATGATGGAGAATAATCCGGGAGAGAGTGTGCGTAATAATGTGGAGGGTACGCGTATCATTGCAGACTTGGCTGTGAAGTATCGGGCAAAGAAGTTTGTGATGGTGTCTACGGACAAGGCGGTGAATCCCACCAATGTGATGGGGTGCTCCAAGCGTATCTGCGAAATTTATGTGCAGAGTCTGGATAAGGCGGAGAAGGATGGCAAAGTGGAGGGAGTCACTCAGTTTGTCACTACGCGTTTCGGTAATGTGCTGGGCTCGAACGGTTCGGTTATTCCGCTGTTTAAGGAACAAATCAAGCAGGGCGGACCGATAACGGTGACGCATCCCGATATTATCCGTTTCTTTATGTTGATTCCCGAAGCTTGTAAGCTGGTGCTTGAGGCGGGAACGATGGGCAATGGCGGTGAGATTTTCGTGTTCGATATGGGTAAGCCGGTGAAGATTGTGGATCTTGCCCGACGTATGATTCAGTTAAGCGGAGCCAAGAATGTGGAGATTAAGTTTACAGGATTGCGCGACGGTGAGAAACTGTATGAGGAGGTATTGAATGAAGAAGAGACGACCAAGCCTACTTTTCATCCTAAAATCAAGATTGCGCAGGTGCGTGAGTATGATTATGCCGATGTGTGCCGGCAGGTGGATGAGCTGGTGGCTTCCAGTGTGGAAGAGGATGATATGGAGATTGTAAAACGTATGAAGGAAATGGTTCCCGAGTTCAAGAGTAAACATTCGGTGTATGAAGTTTTGGATAAGTAGAATTGGGTATCGATGTTTTTTGCCGTTATGCCTGTCGGTATTGTTTGTTTGTACCGGAAGGGCGCAATCGGCAGAGAACACGCGGGTGGATGTGTTTATGGGAGCCGAATTGCATTATCGTGATATTTTTCACAATAAGATATATGAGGTGCTGGTGAACCTGACACCCGGAGTGAAGTGGTATATGGGAAACCGCTGGCAGTTGGCGGGACAGGTCATTGTGCCTGTTTATAATGATTATGGCGATCGTTATAAGAAAGTCCGTCTGAACATGGCTGTGCTTAGCAAGGAATGGGACTGGCACCGGAAGCATTTTCTGAAAGTGAGCGGAGGACTGTTTTGCGATGGAACGCTACGGACTGGATGTGAAGTGGATGTATGCGGCTACGGACTGGCTTGCCTTGGACGCACAGGCGGGATGGACGGGTTTTTGTTCCATGGCGGCAGGATGGGAATGCAGTCCGATGGAGCGTTTGACGGCTCTTGCCGGGGTACGTGCTTATCTGAATGGGGTGAATACGGAATTCCGGGTGCGCGGCGGCCGTTTCCTGTATGAAGACTGCGGTGTGCAGGGAGAAGCGATGAGGCATTTCCGGCATTGCACGGTGGGGGTGTTTGCCCAATATACCGATAAGGGAAAAGAGAATTTCGGTTTTTAAGGTGGTTATGATGATTCCTCCTTATAAACGGAGTAACAGGAAGGTGCGTTTCCGCCCGGCATCCAATTTCCGCTTGACGTATAATCAGGAGGCGGATGCTTATGCGGGTAAAATGTATACGACCGACCCCGAAGAGAATGAACGGGAAGGATGGTTTGACCGCAGCCGGTCGGACTGGGGTGCGAATGGCATGACGCCTGATTTTACTGTTCGGCAGAAAGGAGGTACTGAATGAAAATGAGATATATAATGGGGTGCTTCATGGCATTGCTGTTTTCGGTGCCGGCCGTGGCACAGCAGTATACGGGCATGAGCGGTTTGATACATGTTCCTTCGGCGGACATGGGTGAAGAGGGGGAGGCACGCGCAGGGGTGCATTTCCTGAATCGGGAGTTTACTCCGAATGTGCTGACGTATAAAGGCGATAAATATCATACGATGAGTTATTACCTGAGTATCACGCCGTTCAGGTGGATGGAGATTGCGTATACTTGTACGCTTTTGAAATCGACGAAGATTGTTGACGGTGTGGAAGATAAGGAACATCCGGGGCTGCACCGCAAGGACCGTTATTTTTCGCTCAAGCTACAGCCGGTTCGTGAGAAGCCGGGTAAGTGGTGGCCGAGTGTGGCGATAGGGGTCAATGACCTGGATTTCCGTGTAAACTGGCTGAAGACGCAGCATGAGACGGATGTATCGCGTGTGGTAAACAGCTATTTTTCCAATTATTATGTGGCATTGTCCAAGCATTTCCGGCTGAAAGGAAATGTGCTGGGTGTGCACATGGCTTACCGGCACTGGCGGTGGAGTCTGAACTCGAAATGGAACGGACCGGTGGGCGGTATTACGTTCAGCCCTTCGTTTCAGAAGAATTTCCGGTTGATAGCGGAGTATACGGGCGATGATGTGAACGTGGGCTTTGACTGGAAATTGTGGAAGCACTTGCTGGTACAGTCTTCGCTGCAAAACGGCAAATATTTTTCCGGAGGGGTGTGCTTTTGCATCAATCTGTTGTAAATGATATAACTAAACATAATTTTTAAATTTAATTATTTTACTATGTACAATTTTGTAAGAAGAGGAGCTTATATGCTTCTGATTGCCGGTTTGACCATGGGGGTTGCCGGTTGTAGTGACGATGATCCTGATTATGACCATGTGACTCCGCCTGTGGTTGAGGTTGCTTCCAATACGTTGACCGGAGTTATCACGAGTCTGAACGGTGAGGGAATCTCGGGTGCGAAGGTTTCATTGGGAGCGGGTAATTCTGCCACGACCGATGCCAACGGTGTTTATCTGTTTAAGGATGTCAAGGCGGGTACTTACCAACTGAAAGCGGAAGCCGAAGGTAAGTTGTCACATACAGGAACATTGACTGTTGCGGATGTGAAGAAGACTCAGAATCTGGTGTGGAATGCGGCACTTGCTTCTGACGTGAAGAAGGAAGTGAGCGTATCGGCTGATGCACCAAGTGAAGGAAAAGTGGAAACGGAAACATTGAAAGGCAATGAGGAAGCCAAGGTGGAAGTGAAGGCTGAAATCGCTGCCGGTGCCGTGGATACAGATGCAGATGTGAAGGTCATCATCTCTCCGCTTTATAAGGAGGAAGATGTAGTGGCACGTGCTGCGCGTGCTACCGATGAGACCATGTTGGTCGGTGCCGTTCTTTCTTGTAACAAGGAGGGTGTTTCTTTGAAAAAGGCTATCGAGCTGAGTTTCGAACTGGATACCGAACTGGCAGGTAAGGTGGAAGTCAAGCAGTATAAGAACGGTGAATGGGTGAAGGTGAACAGCCGAATCGAAGATGGCCGTGTGATTATTGCTGCGAGTGAGTTTGCCTCTTATGGTCTGTTCCTCGATGTGGAATTCTCTGAGAAGAAGAGTACGAAAGCTGTAGAGTTTGAACAAAGCAAATGGGACAACCTGTATGGTTCTAAGGATATGTCTGTGGGTGAGGCTGCTTATACCTATAAGGCAGGTACTGAAATCAGCACTGAAGGTAATGCAGACAAACTGACTGCTCTTTTTGATAGAAGAGTTGGCACAGCGTTTCGGTGCAACGGCGACTACACTCAACGGCTCTTATCCTATCAATGTTACATTGCCGGTAGGTACTATGTTGGAAATCAGTGGTGTGCAGGAAGAATGGGGTGTATCGGCAAGTGCACTCGGTAAGTCGGCTTGCAGGTACACGCCATGGTAATGTATCAATAGAGGTTGCTACTTCCAATCGTGAGCATACAGGTGGTGGTGAGTAAACTGTAGTTTGTATTAATTTTTGTGACCGGTCGGGAAGTAAGCATAAGCCGGTCAGTTATATATTAGGGAGGTAATGGCAGTTATCTTCCTAATATTTTTTATACCAACTGTTGCCGGTGTTCATATAATTGTGGGCACTTGAATCTGAAACATAAAAAAAAGTTGTGCCAATATTTTTGACACAACCTTATTCATTCTTTTTCTTGTATACTTTAATCGACTATGCGCTTGTTCATTATGATATAAACAACCAGTCCAACAATGATAAGAGCAGCTGAACCACCTAAAACTGCGTTATCATTAATAGCAGAACTTCCTGCGCAGAAGATACCAACCAAAATAGCGGCACCAATGATCATAAGTATCAGACCTAAATTCTTAAGTAAGCTTTTCATGTGTGTATTTTATTAATAGATTATTTTTTCTTGTGCACAAATTAAAGCATAATTCTGTTATGAAGGAAATTATTTTAGGAAAAAAAAAGATGAAATAGCAGAAATTCTTTAATCTTTGGTGTTCGTAAATATCTTCCTTAGTACATCCTGACTAACTTTCAGCTCTTCTAATGTTAATCCTTGCAAAGCTTCTTTTAATGTCTTATTGGCGATAAACCGTGCTTTTTCTTCCAGTTCACGTCCTGTTTTGGTTAAATGAACCAGATTCGTGCGACGGTCTTTCTTGTCCGAGATACGGACTACCAAGTGCTGACGCTCCATGTTGTCTATCAGACGAGTCATGCTGGGCTTGTCTTTGAAAGTGGCATTACACAGTTCTTGCTGGGTTACTCCGTCCCGTTCCCACAGAAACAAAAAGCACTGTCCATTGTTCAGGAGTAATGTCTACTCCGTTCTGACGGAAGTTGCGGCTCAGTTTCCTATTGATGGCTGCCGACACTTTACCGTTCAAAATAGCGAATATCAGCTGGATATCAAAACTAAATTGTTCTATCATATAATTATTGTTTAAACAACTTTGCAAAGATACGATTCTTGTGGGAATAACGCAGATTTTAAGGATGAAAAAATACTAAAAGGCAAGATTAATTGCAAAATGAAACTATATTTTTTGAAAGAAAATGCCTGTAAGTCTTTGTAGATTAAGAGAAAATATCTACCTTTGCGCTCGCAATTTAAAATTTTAATTTAATAATTTAATTAACGTAGTATGAATCAATACGAAACCGTTTTCATTTTGACTCCCGTTTTGTCTGATGTTCAGATGAAGGAAGCGGTAGAGAAATTCAAAGGTATTCTGACTGCAGAGGGTGCAGAGATTATCAATGAAGAAAACTGGGGCTTGAAGAAATTGGCTTACCCCATCCAGAAAAAATCAACTGGTTTCTATCAGCTGATTGAGTTTAAAGCAGAACCGAAGGTAATTGAAAAATTGGAAATAAACTACCGTCGTGACGAACGTGTTATCCGGTTTCCTGACTTTCAGAATGGATAAATACGCTGCTGAATACGCTGCTAAGAGAAGAAATGTTAAATCAACTAAAAAGGAGGATTAATCATGGCACAGCAACAATCAGAAATCAGATATTTAACTCCGCCCTCAGTAGACGTTAAAAAGAAAAAATATTGCCGTTTCAAAAAAAGCGGTATTAAGTACATTGATTACAAAGATCCTGAATTCTTGAAGAAATTCTTGAACGAACAGGGCAAAATCCTTCCTCGCCGTATTACAGGTACTTCTTTGAAGTTCCAACGTCGTATCGCGCAGGCTGTTAAGAGAGCACGTCACTTGGCGTTACTTCCATTTGTAACTGATATGATGAAATAATAAGGAGGAATAAGTATGGAAATAATTTTGAAAGAAGACGTAGTAAACTTAGGCTACAAGAATGATATTGTAACTGTAAAAGTCTGGTTACGGTCGTAACTATCTTATTCCGACCGGTAAAGCTGTGATTGCTTCACCTTCTGCAAAGAAAATGTTGGCAGAAGAATTGAAACAACGCGCTCACAAACTGGAAAAAATTAAGAAGGATGCTGAAGCTATGGCAGAACAGTTGAAGGGTGTAACTTTGACTATCGCTACCAAAGTGAGTGCTACAGGTACTATCTTTGGTTCTGTTACCAACATCCAGATTGCTGAAGAATTGGAAAAATTAGGCCACAAGGTTGACAGAAAGATTATCGTTGTGAAGGATACTGTGAAAGAAGTTGGTTCTTACAAGGCTATCGTTAAACTGCACAAGGAAGTTTCTGTAGAAATTCCGTTCGAAGTAGTTGCTGAATAATCTGTAAATACTTTAAAGTATATGCTGAAGAAGCCCGGTTTGCTAGAGCCGGGCTTCTTTTCCTGAGATTCCTCTTTTTTTTGTGGAAAGGGACTATATTAAATCGTTTTTGGCTTGCCGGTATATAAATTTTGTCTATCTTTAGCATGATAATTTTTCATACACGAATGAACTACTATGAAAACAAACCTGATAGAGAAAGTGAAGCGTATGAGCACAGAGTATAGATTCGGTGACTTCTTTCGCAACTTCATTGCTGTGGTGCTGGGTATTGTTATTACCTTTGCCGGCAGTGACCTGATAGAAGAACGTAAGATAAGAAATGAAGTGAAAGATGCTCTGTCATTGGTCAAAGATGAAATATTACTCAACAGGGAGACTATAGAAGAATTGATGGAGCAGGAGCTGTTTGAACAGCGGGGGGCGTGTTATCTGCTTCAATATAAAGACTCCATAGATAAGGCATCGCCGGATTCAATTGAGAAATATGGCTATTCGCCATTCCAGTCATTCAATCCTATTTATATTGATGATGCAATGGAGATGCTCAAAAGTTCATCGCTTATCTCTGCTATTGAAAATAAAAAACTTGCTACCCGGATTATTCAAACATACAACACGATAAAAACCGCTTATGGCAGTTTTGGGGCTTTTATGGATATAAAGCTGAAATGTATTGAGAAATTGACTGATAAGGCGGAAGTGAGAGAAGCATTGGCAAAGAATAAGCTCAGGACTAAAATGCAGGAGTGGGACTTTTTATTTCACTATCCCGGAAGGGGTGCAGGCTGTGCAGCAAATTTCTTATATACATAGTTATCCAAGAAAAATGTATGGACGGTATATGGAACAGATAGACGAGACGTTGGCTGCCATTGACGAGGCGTATAAATAAAAAAAGTCTGTTGTGCTTTCGCACGGCAGACTTTCAATTCTCTAATGTTCGTTCTGAATATTATTCAGCTACTTTTGCAGAGTCAGCAGCTGTGCTCAGTCAACAGCAGCTGACAGTGTCAACTGTTTCAACAACAGCAGCTTCAACTGTTTCAACTGCAGTAGAATCTGCGTTTTCAGCGTTGTTGTTAGCAGCTTTGTTTCCGCAAGATGCGAAAAGAAACAGCTGCAAATGCTACGAACAAAAATACTAATTTTTTTCATTTTCTTTTGCTTTTTTAAATCTGTAATACTAAATAGTTGCTTTCTTAAAACGTTGCAAAGGTATACACTTTTTCAATACGTTGTACCAAAAAAACAACTTTTTTTTCTACATTTTTTATGTTATACAACCTAATTTTGCTGATTAGTAGCATGTTTTAAAACATATTTTATTCTTCTGCAATGCTGTTGTATAAGAATCGTTTGATGCTTTTTGGGAGTTTTTTCGAACTCGGTAGGATAAAGTTGAATTTTACTCACTTGTTCATAATTGCCTACCAGTTTATTCAGATTCTTCAAGTTTTCATCCATTACTGTTTTTAGGTTTTCGGGGGGTATTGAGTCCCAGACTGTCCAGACTTTCATAATCAGGATATACTAAAGCTACCAGTTTCTTGTTGCGCTCTATGATTAAACTTTTCTAGAACGAATGGCATATTATTTAGCTTGGATTCTATCTCTTCAGGAAAAATATTCTGTCCATTAGAACTCAAGATCATGGTTTTACTACGGCCTCTTATATAAATGAATCCGTTAGCATCTATTGTACCTAAATCGCCTGTTTTCAACCAACCATCTTCAGTAAATACCTCACGGGTAGCTTCTTCATTCTTATAATAACCTTTCATTACGTTTTCACCACATACCTGTATTTCTCCAGTAATGTTATAAGGATCATCCGAGTCGATACGGACTTTCATGATATCCAGTATCTTTCCGGCAGAACCAGGTATAAATTCATTCCATGGAGCATAACTGATCAGTGGGGCACATTCGGTCATTCCGTAACCGATGGTGAACGGAAATTTTATTTTGTAGAAAAAAATCGGTGACTTCCGGGTTCATGGCAGCTCCACCGATAATGACTTCTTTAAAACGTCCGCCTAATGCGTCAATCAGTTTTTTGCGAATTTGTGCATAAATCTGGTTGTCTAGTAAAGGTATGTTAAGCGCCCATTTCATGCTGCGTTTGTTAATGAGCGGCTGAATTACATTCTTATAAATTTTTTCTATAACTAATGGTACTGTAATAATAATAAGGTTGGGTTTTACTTCCTCAAAAGCTTTCATCAATATTTTGGGAGAAGGTGTCTTGCCTAATAAGGTGACATGTGTGCCGACAGCAGTAGCGGTTAGAAAATCAAAAGCACATCCGTATGCATGGGCCAAGGGAAGGAAGGAAAGTACCTTTTCTCCTTTCTTTAAAAAGTTCTGTACGGATACCGAAGGTAACGTTTCCTGCCAGATTATTGCCCGTAATCATTACTCCTTTACTGAATCCGGTAGTTCCTGAGGTATAATTCAGTAACATGACCTTTTTTCATTGGAGAGTTCTGTATAATTGATATTTTCCTTATAGAAGCCTTTGGGGAAATTCTTTTTCATTGCTGCATCCATATTTTTCATGAATTTTTGGACAGTTTCACCGTCACGTTGATGCAGGCATCTGAAATCTGTTAGAGAAAATACAGCGCGTAATCCACTTAATGCTTCTTCTTCCAAATTTTCCCAAATGTTATCGCTGGTAAACAGGAATGTGGATTCGGAATGATTTACAATATGATGGACATCATTCGGCTTGAAGTCTTGTAGAATAGGAACTACAATAGCTCCGTATGTAACAGTTGCCAAATAAGCGATACACCAACGGGAAGTATTCTTACCTATAATAGATATTTTATCACCACGGCGCAGGCTGCAATATTGGAATAACAAGTGTATCTTAGCTATTTCTTCCGCTACTTGTCCGTATGTAAACGTGGTATCTTCACCATAATCTGTGTAACAGGGAAGATCCCAGTTTTCTTTGAAGCTATTCTCATATAGCTTGATAAAGTTTTCTTTTATCATTGCACAATTTTTGATGTAATGTGCAAAAATAAGCATAATTATTGGTATTCTAAAGAATTTAAGCAGAATAATATGTACCTTTGCTCGCTAATTAGATAAAAAGGTATGATTGATACGACAATTTTCCAGGATAAAACGGCTGTTTATTATACATTAGGCTGCAAATTAAACTTTTCAGAAACTTCAAACCATCGGTAAAACACTGAAAGAAGCAGGTATACGTACAGCACGTAAGGGTGAGAAAGCTGATATTTGTGTTATTAATACTTGCTCTGTAACCGAGGTTGCGGATAAGAAATGCCGTCAGGCCATCCATCGTTTGGTTAAACAGCATCCGGGTGCCTATGTAGTAGTGACGGGATGTTATGCCCAGTTAAAACCTGACCAGGTGGCTAATATAGAAGGGGTGGATGTTGTTTTTAGGAGCTGAACAAAAGGGAGAGTTGATGAATTATCTCGGAAATTTGGAAAAGCATCCTCAAAGGTGAGGCGATTACGACAGCTGCAAAAGACATACGTAGTTTTTCACCTTCGTGTTCTAGGGGTGACCGCACTCGTTATTTTCTGAAAGTGCAGGATGGTTGCGATTATTTCTGTTCTTATTGTACAATTCCGTTTGCTCGTGGGCGTAGCCGGAACGGACGTATTGAAGAGATTGTGGAACAGGCGCGGCAGGCTGCAGCTGAAGGAGGGAAGGAAATTGTAATTACCGGGGTGAATATTGGAGACTTCGGGAAGACAACCGGTGAAAGTTTTCTTTGATCTGGTAAAGGCTTTAGATCAGGTGGCAGGGATTGAACGTTATCGTATCTCGTCTATTGAACCCAACTTGCTGACGGATGAAATAATAGAATATGTGTCACGTTCACGTGCATTCATGCTGCATTTTCATATTCCTTTGCAGTCGGGAAGCGATGATGTGTTGAAATTGATGAGACGTCGATATGATACTGCATTGTTTGCTTCAAGATACGCAAAATTAAGGAAATCATGCCGGATGCGTTTATTGGCGTGGATGTAATTGTGGGAACACGTGGTGAAACAGAGGAATATTTTGAAGATGCTTATCATTTTATTGAAGGGCTTGATGTGACGCAGTTACATGTTTTCACTTATTCGGAGCGTCCCGGTACGCAGGCCTTGAAAATAGAGTATGTAGTGAGTCCTGAGGAGAAACATCGCCGTAGCCAGAGATTGTTGGCTTTATCTGATGAGAAGACAAAGGCGTTTCTATACCTCTCATATAGGAAAAGAAGCTTGGGTATTAATGGAAAAATCTAAGGCTGGAACTCCTATGCATGGATTTTACTGATAATTACATCCGGGTGGAGATGGATCACGATGATCAATTGATAATCAGTTGATTCGTGTAAAGAATGGGAGGCTTTAATGAAGAGGGTACAGCGTTGAAGGGTGTTTTAGTCTGAAAACATTTGGTATTAGTCTGAAAAGAAATGAAAAGGGTGTCTGTTGTCATATTGAATTGGAATGGGGTGGATATGTCCGTAAGTTTATACCTTCTGTTATGGATAATTCAGTAGGAGAGGGATTGAAATTTGTGTGGCTGATAATGCGTCCTCTGATGGGTCGCTTGAAATGCTTCGTTCTGAATTTCCTGTAGTCCGTTTGATTGAGTTGGATCGAAATTATGGTTTTGCCGAAGGATATAACCGGGCTTTGGAGCAAGTTGATGCAGAATATGTAGTTTTACTCTGAATAGTGATGTGGAGGTTACTCCGCATTGGTTGGAACCTTTGCTGGATTATATGGACACCCATTCCTGAACAGTTGCCTGCCAACCTAAATTATTAAGTTGGCATAATAAGGAATATTTTTGAATATGCCGGAGCGTCGGGGGGGATTTATCGACCGGTATGGATATCCTTTTTGCAGAGGACGTATTTTTGATGTTGTTGAGAAGGATTGCGGACAATATGATACGGTAACGGAGGTGATGTGGGTAACAGGAGCTGCTCTTTTTATCCGGTTGGCTGATTATCGTGAAGTTGGAGGTTTGGATGGTCATTTTTTTGCCCACATGGAAGAAATTGACCTGTGCTGGCGTTTGCGCAGTAGGGAGAAAAAAGCTTGTCTGTATCCCGCAAAGTGTGGTATATCATGTAGGAGGGGCTACGTTGAAAAAAAGAGAATCCGAGAAAGACTTTTTTGAATTTCAGAAATAATCTGTTGATGCTTTATAAGAATTTGCCGGATAAGGAATTGGAACATGTACTTTTTATACGTGGTATACTGGATAGAGTGGCTGCCCTTTTTTTTTTATCTGAAAAAGGATAGAGCGAATGCGCGTGCTGTAATGCAGGCGCGGAGAGAATTTGAGGATATAAGATATTCTTTTTGCCGCTTCTCGTATAGAAAATATGATGAAGTCTACAGATGAGATAATTCGGAACGGACTCATTTTAGCATTGTTATGAAATATTATTTGTTGGGCAAAAAACATTTTTTCCCAGTTGAAACTTTTTTACATTGCTTCTCTTTATATTTCTTTTTTATAGCATTATTCCTGTCTCTTTGTTTGATGAAATTTGATCAAAAAAGAAAAGGAGCTGTAAAATGAATGTTCATGAGGTAAAATCTATTGAAACAAAGTCTATTCTGTCACGTTTGAAAAGTAAAGATAATTATTGGGGAATTGCTTATAACATGAACTTGTATAGAGAGGGTGCCAACATGGTTGCATTTATTGTGATACACGTAGTTCTTGCTATGGTGTTGGTGATATTTCTCATATCTCTGTAAAGAAGAATGCTTTGGAATTACTGGATCATGAACTGGGAACGAAACGTGGAAAAGCAACCATTGGTACAGGTTCAATGAATGATCCTTATATGCCGTTGGAAAAACAGATGAAGCTGACTGGAGGTGCGTTGGAAATTATTGCCAAACATCGTTTTCCTGTTCATGTGATAACAAAGAGTAGTCTTGTGACTCGTGATGCCGATGTATTGCAGGATATAGGGCGCACTTATGCTGCCGTTAGTTTTACTATCACTACAGCGGATGACGAGATGGCGCGCAAACTGGAGCCTAATGCACCGGCATCTTCCGAGCGTTTTAAGGCGATGAAGATATTGTCCGATCGGGGGGTATATATACAGGAGTGGCATTGATGCCTGTTTTGCCTTTTATAAATGATTCTATAGAAGATATTGAGGAAATAGTGGAGAAGGCTGCCGAAGCGGGAGCGTCTATGTGCTTGCCTTTGTTTGGGGTAACTTTAAGACGGGGCTCCCGTGATTATTTTTATGATAAGGTAGAGCAGATTTTTCCAAAGATGGCCAAGCGATATAAAACTTATTTTGAAGACCGTTCTGAATGCACTTCTCCTAATGCACCCTATTTGAATGAGGTTTTTATCGCAGAATAGAAACATTAGGAATCAGTGCTACCATGAAATTTTATCATTCTGAAGGAAGAAAACAACTTTCTTTTATTTTAATAAGTAGGGTCATGAACATGGTCTGTATATTCATTATTATTGGTTTGTGTTGTTATTTGCATGATAGCATATATTTGCGTTTTAAGAGGTAGGCATACAATAGGGTAAATTTTTAATTAAATGACTGGATGTTTGTCAGATAATTTTTTTTCATCGTGTATAATGTACTTCTACTCCAACATTTCTGCAATCACTGCCCATAGGCGGATTTTCTTTTGACAACCGGATGATTATTTCCCTGAATAGTTGGAAAATCATTAAACAAAGTCTTTGCCCTATGCGTTCACAGACATGTTCTAAAAGTTTGGATGAAGCTTTTTCATTTCTTTTTTGACAACTGCATATATATCAGCATAACTTACGGTACCTTTCAGTTCGTCTGTTTGTGCTGCATGGGTGAAATCAGTTCTTAGTTTTAAATCAATTATAAAATTAGCTCCTACTATTGTTTCTTGTGGATCGACTCCGTGGTGAGCGAAAAACCTGGCACCTTCAGATAAATATACATAGATGTTGCTTTCATATTTTTTCAGTTTGAGAAACAAAAGTAGAACTTTCGCTTCATATCTCAAAATTAAAAATCATTGTTCTTGTTTTTTTTTTATCTGTTTTATTGGTCTATTTTATAGTATTAACACGAA
>VOFJ01000349.1_pt1 | contig 14001 bp, 11 predicted proteins | sample 5384081 | NCBI WGS metagenome assembly VOFJ01 (sample SAMN12384729, study PRJNA508395) | human gut metagenome | isolation source: healthy gut I | host: Homo sapiens
TTGGCGGCCTCCGCATAGCGCTGCAGGGTCATCAGCTTACGGGCCTGTTCGATTATCAGGCCGCAGTTTTCCGCGTAATAATCGTTGATGCGGTTGCGGGCCGTGCGTACAAAACGCACGTACACAGGGTCGGTGGGCTTCATGGAGTTGGCCATGGCCTTCATGGCAGCATCCTTGCCACCGGTGGCGGTTCCTTTCAGCGGAATGGTCACCGAATGGTAAACCGTGCCGTCAACCGTGTTGAAGGCCGACAGGGTCATGTCGGCCGCCACACGTGCCACCTCGCGGATCATCCCCTCGGTCTCGGCCGCATCGGTAAGAGTGATTGCGGGACGCACGGCAAACACGTTGTAGGCATCTTCGGTGGATGCCTGCGAACGGTCAAGCGCCGTGGCCAGCTTGCGGCTCAGCGTGGATATGGTGGCTGCGGGCAATTCGTCGTTCTCCATCGGCAGGAGATTGAACTTGATGGCGTTTTCCTGCGCACACATACCCTCTCCGGCCAACAACGCCGGGAGCAGCAACGCAAAAACGGATTGTCTGAATCTTTTCATGACCATATTATTCTATAATTACTGTCATGCTCTGACCCATGGCGGTCACGCTGGCCTTATAATCCTCACCCAGATGTTTCTTGAAGAATTTGCGCAGGTCGCTGCCGAAGTTCGACAACGTGTAGGTGCGGTTCTTCGCAGCATTCCAGAGAGGCACGTTGATGGAGACACTGATATATTTGTCGGTGCTGCGGCTCATGTCGTAGATGCCATGGAAGGCATTCTCTCTCAGCCATTCGTCGAGAGCATCCTTGAAATATTCGCCTGAGGCGGGGCCGTCCTGCTCGAAATCCCAGTCGGACACTGTCTCCGAGATGTTGAGGTCAAGCTGCACCTCACGCCCCTTGTTGATCATCTGCTCGAACGAGGCTGCAAGCTGCGAGAAGAATCCGTCCTCAATCTGCTTGATGGCCTCACGCACGAGAAACGCGGTATCGGTGGTGTGGTAGTAGCCGCTCTCGAACGTTTTTGTGGCAAGGCGTCCGGCGGTCTGCTTCTCCACAGCTCGGGTGTCGAGACCTACGCGTGTAGTGTTGCCCTGCGACTGAGTGCGCAATCCCACGGTCACCACGATATCGCCAGGCAACTCGCGCACCATCATGGTGGCTCCGTCGGCCTGTGTGCCGTCGCGCAGCACATCGCGGTTCTTGGAGTTCTGCAGCTGGGCAATGAAATCGCGTGTCTTGAAGCCGTGATTCTGAAAAGCTTCGGCCATACGCTCCACTGCGTACCGCTCCACCGGATTGTTCTCTATGCGCGTGCGCATAGCCTCGTAGCTGTAGCCGTCGGACGAATCGGTGTAAGGCACCACTACAATCGTGGGATTCAGCGCCGATGTGGGTTCCTGCTTCTTGGCATCGGCCCATGCCGGCGAGAACACCTGCCGGTTGCGCGTCAGGTCGGCACGCAAAGTCTTGAGGTTGATGGTCAGAGTGACGGTGGCATGCTGATTCCCGGCTACCTTCTTGGTTGAAAGCGTCTTGGGCGCACCTATAATATACGTGATATACCGGCCTTCATTGAAAAACCGGTAATCGTAATCGCGTTTGGTCTCCGAAAGTATGGGATTGCCGTCCTTCAGGCCGGCCACACCTGTATGCATCAGGCAGTTGAACGCCGACTGTGCGGCAAGCGTCTCAGCATCCTTCTTCTTCGGAGCCACAGCCGATGCGGTCACCGTGACGGTGTTCTCGTCGCCGCTTACAAACTGAACATCGTCACTGTAATTCTGTGCCGCGCCCGTAATGGCGCAGCACAGAATTATAGCGACGAGGTTTAGGAATCTCGTATATGTCATATATCAGAGCTTGAATCCGCTGAACACGTTCTCCTTCTTGGGAACTGACTTGAATACGATGGTCTGGCCACCATCCACAGCTGCCTTGATCTCCTTGTTGCCCTTCTTGATTTTTGCAGAGGAGATGTCATCGCCGTCAACCGACGCAATTTCGCATTCGCCGATAGCCTTTGTAGACTTGCGGCCTGCGATTTCACGAACGATGCACACCTCGAAACGATCCTTTTCGGCTACACCGTGAGCGGCGCCGAGGCTCATATACACTGAGTTGACCTTGTCACCTTTCACTTCGTTGCATTCCAGGAGAGTACCATAAAGCGGGAAGGCTTCCTGAATGAAGGGCACAACACTCTTCACGGCGCTGCGGCACACCTTGGTCACAGCCTCGTCGGGGGTGTTGGAGGTCTCCATGTTCAGGAGTTCGCCACCATGCTTGAAGGTCTTGGTGAGCACAAGCTTGCCGTCGTTGGGATTGATGGCCTTGAGGGTGTAGGAGAGCTGACCGGTGTAATACTTGCTGCCGTCGTCGGTGGTTTTCTCCTCGATGTTGAGCGATGCGATACGGCCCTGGATCAGGAAGTTGGCACCCTGCTGCGACATCACTTTCAGACGCTCTGCATCATCGCCGGCATCAACGCCTGCCTCGCGGCGCGAAGCCTCGATGGCAAGGGCATCCTGCGAGTCTACGTCGATAAGTTCCACACGGTTGGTGTTGGTGATACCTTCCATCACATAGCTGCGGAGCTGTTCGGCGCAGCTGAAGGGGATGTTGGCCGGACGCCAGAAGTAATCGATCAGGACGTTAGGTTTCCCTTTTGTTTCATTGGCATTGGATGTGAAGGGAATGGCTACTGCCATAACCACAAGCATGGCATTGCTGATTGTTTTGAAAAAATTCATAGTGCGATAAAATAATGAGATAAATTTGTACTGTGTTCAATAAATTGTTTTGATTACGTCACGAAATTAAACAATAATTCGCTAACTACCCCCCCCATTTGTTAAATGAAGTTAAACAGGCGTTTCAGACTAAACTTTTCGCCTCTTTTCAGGTTCTTTATTATTTATGTCTGACCAACGAAAAAGGGCACACCGTTGCCCAAATCCCCCCATTTGCAGTCGCCAACCACTGTACGAGCGCTATACAATGCTGTTTACTTAAGGTGTTTTGTAATTTAGAACATTATTAAAATCAAGCTTTTATGATAGCGAAAAAAAATCGTTTATTAGGCTTAGCATTGCCATTCGATCACACCCTCAGCCCTGTTGCCATCGCGTTGCGAGAAGGCTATCGCCGAAGGCGATGGGCTGTGGTTAACCCCATGAAAGCGCAGCGCATCATGGGGTACAGAGGAATAAACAAGCTGCACCTCGAAGAGGTCGCGGCTGTGAAAGCCTCCGGATAAAATCATTGTACATCCGAACCCCACTCACGGCTGCTACCTCTCCGAGGTGCCCCCAACTCCCTCTCCCACTCACCCCACGATGCGCTTCGCTTTCATGGGGTTAACCACAGCCCATCGCCTCCGGCGATAGCATCCGCACGTTCTACAACGTGCTCGGTAAGGCCAGCGGATTTTCATTGCTTTTTACCTAAGACTTTTTGCCATTCAAAGCACCTTAAGTAAACAGCATTGGGTCGCGACCTGTCGCTACTGCCTTGCGGTGGGTTAGTCCGCGCTCTCCGATCGGAATGTATAAGGTAATAATCTGAAATTTACAGGGTTGCAGTCGCGACAGGTCGCGACCCTACAATTGGGTGAAAATGATTCCGGCATGACTGACGAAAGGAGGCTGCGCCATTCTCAGGCACAGCCTCCTCACGTTTCAACTATTTATTTATGAGAGCCTTAGTACCCAGTATCACTACTCGATAAAAAGGACGAGGGATGTTAGATTGCTGAGGTACATCAGGACCACCGGTCCGTTGCACCCCTTTTTTGTTCTTTATATGTATAACAATATAACACGCCGCTCGTTGAATACCATTGCACTAAAAGAGTTTAAATAGTGTTTAAGCCGTCAAGCCGCTCTCTGCACCCCGTGGCATAAGGCAATCAGTGCAGATGGAAGCAGCCTGTTGCTTGGTCAAGCCGCACCTTGTCATCATCAAGCAAGCGGCGCAGAACCCGTGCCACAATGTCCGGACCGACACGCAGATACCCGGCAAGTTCAGCTATTGTCATGCCGCTCCGCGCATTGCCCAAAGCATAGGCAATCATTGCGTCGTAATCTACATCTGCAGACTCAAGGGAGCCTCGCGAGGCGTTCCTTTCACGGGCTGCATCGCGACACACATCACATTTGCCGCAATCATTGCCGGGGGTCTCGCCGAAATAGCGCAACAGGGTGGACACACGACATGTGCTCCCATCGAAAAGGAAGCGCTTCATGGCGGCAATTCTCATCTCCATCTGCCGGCGCCGCTCCTCGTACACCTTGACAGGAAACACAAGGTGGCGCGAATCATCGCGCGAGCGGGTGAACATTACATATGGCGTGGTTTTCCTCGGCACGTAGCTTATCACCTTCATGCGGCCGAGCTTCAGCAGATTTTCATAGACGGTGCGCTCGGTGAGGTCGAGTCCGGATGCTATGAGCGATTCGCTCACATGCTCGTAATCGGCGAAGATGCCGGTGTAGCTGCGGAGCACCGCCTGAAACACGCGCTCGCATTCCTCATCCAGCCGGAGCGAATACAGTTCGTTGCGGTTCATAAGCACCATCAGGCGCGACCGCGTGGAAATCTCCTCTATGTATTCAATATAGCCGCACTGCGTCAGTATCTTCAGCGCACTCCGCGCAGGTGCGGGCTGCAGACGGTAACGTTCGCAGAATTTGTCGAAATTAAACTCGCAAAGCAACTGGAACCCCTCGCCTATGGCCACGTTGTTGAACACGCACACGCGGTCGTAGATCTGGCGTATGTAATCCTTGGGCGGAAAAGAGTCGTTGAGACGCCGGGTAAGCACTCCTTTGTCGGAATCAGACACCAGCGCCACGGCATACGATTCCTTGCCGTCGCGTCCGGCACGTCCCGCTTCCTGATAATATTCCTCAAGCGACGTGGGGGCATCGAAATGCACCACAATGCGCACGTCCGGCTTGTCGATACCCATACCGAAAGCAGTGGTAGCCACCATGATGCGCGTTTGGTCAGCCTTCCAGCGGTTCTGACGCTCGTCCTTCTCCTCGGGCAGCAGCCCGGCGTGATAAAATTCCGCCGTTATGCCGGCCGCACACAGCGTGTCGGCCAGTGTCTTTGCCCGTTTACGCGAGCGCACATACACGATGCCGCAACCCGGCACACGCTGCAGGATATGCACAAGCTGCTCCTCCTTCAGCGAGCAGTAGCGCGCCACGTAACTGATATTGGTGCGGTTGAAACTGAGGCGGAATACGTTGTGACCCCCCCTGAATCCGAGCTGGGCGGCGATATCCGTCACCACATCCGGAGTGGCCGATGCCGTCAGAGCCAGCACAGGCGCGTCGGGAAACTGCCTGCGCAACGATATGATCTGCAGATAGGATGGCCGAAAATCATAGCCCCACTGCGATATGCAGTGCGCCTCATCGACCACAATAAACTTCACAGGCAGCCGCGCCAGTTCGCCCACAAAACTCTTGCTCTGCAGCTTTTCGGGTGATACATAGAGGATGCGCGCCTTCCCCAGACGACATTTGTCGAGAATGAGGCGATTCTCGCGTGGCGTCAGGCCGCTGTGCATGAAAAACGCCGTTATGCCGTGCGCCCGGAGGTTATCCACCTGGTCCTTCATCAGCGAAATCAACGGCGTGACCACTATGGTCAGCCCGTCGATAAGCAGCGCCGGCACCTGAAAGGTGATGGATTTTCCGCCTCCGGTGGCCATCAGGCCAAGCGTGTCGTGTCCGTCCAGCACCGACCGGATAATCTCGGCCTGCATCGGACGGAACGCATCGTAGCCCCAGTGCTTTTTGAGCACGCGGAGCATCGTCGACATTATATCGCCGGATAGATCGGAATTCATGGCTGTGGCGTAAGCGGGCGCGTCAACCTGTACGGGTGTGGCGCGTCAGTCTTTGTCCACATCCTTCATGTGGATTTCCTTGATTTGAAGTTGAATGGTATTTATGCTGCCGCTGCCGCGATGCTTGCTGTCCTCGATGGTATAGCATATGTCGAAACGGCCTCCGGCATGAATGCGGTCGAACAGCTCGGACTTGTTGAAAGCGATACCGTTGATCACCTTGCCGGAAGTGTCATCTACCAGTTCGAGCTTTATGTGCTCCATCTGGCGCCCGACAAGCTTGCTCGTTCCGAAGTCCATGACGTTGCGGGTGCAGAACACCGGCTTCTGGTTGCCCGGCCCGAAAGGATTGAACCTGCGCAAAGTGGCCAGGAATTCGGGTGTAAGCTCCGAGAAGGTGAGGAACGCATCGATTTCAAGCTGCGGCGACAGCTGCGAGGGGAGGATATTGTCGGCCACGTACTGTTCGAAACGCCGTGTGAATTCGGGGATATTCTCCTCTTTCAGCGACAGACCCACTGCATATGTGTGGCCGCCGAAATTTTCAAGCAGATCACGGGTGGAGTCGATGGCGCTGTAGATGTCGAACCCCTGCACCGAACGGGACGAACCGGTGGCCAGGCCGTTAACAAGCGTCAGCACCACGGCGGGCTTGTAGTAAAGTTCGGTAAGGCGGGAGGCCACTATGCCTATGATACCCTTGTGCCAGTCCTTATTGAAGATTACTATGGTCTTTGTCGCTCTCGGCCTCATGCCGCTTTGAAAGGATGGCATTGGCCTCCTCGGTGATGCGCTTGTCAAGCTCCTTGCGGTCGCGGTTATACTGGTCGATGTCCTTGGCGCGCTCGTAGGCGTCGGCTATGTCGCGCGAAACGAGCAGATCCACGGCCGCCTTGCCGCTCTGCATGCGTCCTGAGGCGTTGATGCGCGGACCTATCTTGAAAATCACATCCGAGATGGTGATTTCGCGGTTGGTAAGGTTGCAGATGCGGATGATGGCACGCAAGCCCATGTTGGGATTGGTGTTGAGGCGACGCAGGCCGTAATATGCCATGATACGGTTCTCGTCGACCATCGGCACTATGTCGGCGGCAATCGAGACAGCCACCAGATCAAGCATCCCCTCAAGTTCACCCTGCGCAATGCCGTTGCTCTGAGCAAACGCCTGCATGAACTTGAAGCCCACACCGCATCCCGACAGATGCGGGCACGGATAGGTGGAACCCGGCATCTTCGGATTCAGGATGGCCACTGCCTGCGGAAGCTCCTCATCAGGCACGTGGTGGTCGCATATGATGAAGTCTATGCCATGCTCACGCGCATGAGCAATCTCCTCGTTGGCCTTGATGCCGCAGTCGAGGATAATAACGAGTTTGACGCCCTGACCGGCAAAATCGTCGATAATCTCGCTCGATATTCCATATCCCTCCTCATAACGGGTGGGTATGAAATAGTCGATATTCGAGTAGAAGTTGCTGAGATACTTGTAGACCAGCGCGACAGCGGTTGTGCCGTCAACGTCGTAGTCGCCGTAAACCATGATCTTCTCTTTGGCCCCCATGGCACGGTTGAGCCGTTCCACAGCCTTGTCCATGTCGGGCATGAGGTAGGGGTCGTGAAGGTTCTTGAGCCTCGGATTAAAAAATCTGTCGGCCTCCTCCACCGAAGTCACTCCACGCTGCACAAGCAGCTGGCACAGGCGGACACGACGCGTAGCGTTGTGCCAGCGCCGTCTCTATCTTCTGTTCTTCTTGTGTCAGGGGTAAATAATTCCATTTACCTGTCATTTATGTTGTTTTTTTATTGGCTTGGAGGAGGCTCGGCACAGATGCCCCATAGCATGGCCGGGCGGGAGAAAGAGGATGGAGGGCATATATGATGAAACGGCCCTAAAGGACCTTCAGGTGCAAGCCTTTGGCCTGCAAAGCGATAGTCGGCAAGACTTCGGGGTGGATGCGGAGAGAGCCCGATGAGCCTTTTATGCCACACTATATCCAATTGCAAATATACAAATATTCGGCATAAATCGCAGAGGCCTTTAAGGAAATTTTACACATATATTACTAACTTTGCCCCGTCAGTCACAAAAGCACGCAAGCATAAATGAACGCCAACTACAAGCCTCTTTTCCCGCGCCTCGGCGCAGCAATCACCCGTCTGCCCGCAGGCACTCTGACCATACTCACAATCCTGGCAATCCTATGGCTCACGCTGGCCCCCGACTTGAGTTTGACAGAATAAAATAAAAAAATATCTAACGAACTATTGCACAGTTCGATTTTTATTTGTACCTTTGTAGTAATACTACGTAATACGACCAAAGATAATGAGACTGAGTTTTTCACGCCCCCAGCGTCCCCATACCATATATGTTCTTAAGTCTTTCCGCGACAAAACAGGAAAGAGTACAACCAAACGAGTTGAAACCCTTGGTAGTGAGGAAGAAATAGAAAAGAAATATGGTTGTCCGGATGGTCTGGCATGGGCAAAGGAATATGTTACTCGACTCAACGAGGAGGAAAAACTCGGCAAGGAGAGAGTTACTGCCGAGTTTTCTCCGACAGAGCGAATTGCTGCGGGCAGGCAGGTAAGCTATGATTGCGGTGACCTGCTTCTGCTGCCGTTATATAATGCGCTTGGTCTGCCTCAGATGTGCGAGAGTATCGTTGCAGGAACAAAAGTCAAGTATAACCTCAACGAGATACTCGAGACACTGGTAATGCTTCGTCTGCTGTGTCCATGCTCTAAACTGAGCAGTTATGGCATCGGTAAAAGGCGCATGCGCAAGATGACATGCGCCATCGAGGATGTCTACCGGTGCTTTGTCGCTGCTGTCGTCGCATATTGATGACATACAGGCTGAGGTATGGAAAAACTCAAAGAAGGTTATCAGGCGTGACACACGCGTAATCTTTTATGACTGCACGAACTATTACTTTGAGATAGAAGACAATGACCCCTATGGCATCGACCAACGTCATCCCCGTCGGCCCGAGGGCATACGCCGCCGGGGCAAATCCAAGGAACACCGTCCCAACCCCATTGTGCAGATGGGACTTCTGATGGACGCCGACGGCATACCGCTGTCGTTCATCATCTTTCCCGGCAACGAATCGGAACAACCCTCGCTGCAGAAGATAGAGGAGATGATTGCCGAAAAGTTCGGGCTTAACGAGTTCGTGATCAGTACCGATGCCGGACTCTCCAGCGAAGACAACCGCCGCTATAACATGACCGAAGGCAGAGAGTATATCGCCGTTCAGTCGCTGACCAAGCTCCCCGAAGCTGACCAAAAGATGGCTCTCAATCCAAAGGGATGGCATATAGCCTTCCGTGACCGTAATCTTGGACCCATATGCCCCGAAGACCCCGACCGCGACACCTTTAACCTCGATGAAATCGACCTTGATGCCGAGCGGCACACAAAGTTTTACAAGGAAATAATTGTCAACAAGGCTGTTGGGGGCAAGAAAAGCACCGCGCGACCCGAGCGGGTCATCGTCACCTACTGCCACGACTTCGCCCTGTATCTGCGCCACAAACGTGAAGAGCGCATAAAGTCCGCCGAAAAAATCATTAAGAACAAACAGGTCAAGTCACGCCAGTCGCAGCAAGACCCTCGCCAGTATGTATCAACCGTATACGTCACCAAAGACGGAGAGCCCGCCGAACACATATCTATGTCTCTCGATACAAAGGTGATAGAAAACGAAGCCCGCTTTGACGGCTTCTATGCCTACGGCACCTCGCTTGACGATGACGCCGTCGACGTACTGCGCGCCCGCTCGTTCCACCATGAGGTCGAGCACCTGTTCCGCACTACCAAATCCTTCCTCGACGCACGCCCCGTCTATCTGCAGCGCGCCGACCGAATCCGATCTCACTTCCTCATATGCTTTCTCTCCATGGTCATACTTAAGATACTTCAGAAACAGATGGACTTGCCCGAACTGTCCATAGACCGGCTCATCGGCACAATACGAGACTTCAAGCTCGGATACATACAAGGTGCAGGTTATATACCTCTGTTCCAGCGCAACGAGCTCACCGACCGTCTTCAGCAGATAAACAATATCTGCGTTGATACACAAATAGTTAAGATAAAGACTCTAAACGCCATGTATCGCAAAGTGTTAAAGTAATGTTAAAATAAACGCTTCATTCTGTAATACTACAAAGCACACTGCCGTAAGGTGGTGTGCTTTAGTGTGTTATGGTATAAAGTGTCAAAGATGGAAATATACAAATATTCGGCATAAATCGCAGAGGCCTTTAAGGAAATTTTACACATATATTACTAACTTTGCCCCGTCAGTCACAAAAGCACGCAAGCATAAATGAACGCCAACTACAAGCCCCTTTTCCCGCGCCTCGGGGCAGCAATCACCCGTCTGCCCACAGGCACTCTGACCATACTCACAATCCTGGCAATCCTATGGCTCACACTGGCCCCCGACCCACTTCCAAGCACCGGCATGAAGCTGTTTCCGGGAGCCGACAAGGTGGTGCATGCGTGCATGTTCGGCGGTCTGTTCTTCATGGTCTATCTCGACCGTGACAGCGCACACACAAAGCGCCGGACCCAATGGAATCCGGCGCAGAGAATGCGTTTTACAATAATTGCGGCAATGGGATGCGCGCTTTTCGGGGGCGCCATAGAACTGGCGCAGGACGCCATGCGGATGGGGCGCAGCGCCGACTGGCTCGATTTCGTGGCCGACGACGCGGGAGTGGCTCTGGCAGCAGTGCTTACTCCGTGGATTGTCAGGCGGTTATTTACCGGCGGCAACTGAATCGGCAACGGCCGACGGAGCAGCGAATGTGGCCGGAGTGAGCGTACCCTCCATCACGGCCTTCACGTCGGCTTTCAGCTCGCTGTCCTGCTTGTCGCGGCTGAGAATCGTGCCGTCAGGGCCGATTATAAGGATACAGGGAATGCCCGAAATGCCGTACAGGTCGGTCGGCACAGTCTGTGCGTTGATGATCTGAGGCCAGGGCAGCTGATGCTGCTTGATGGCGTTCACCGTGTTCTGCGGTTCATCCCACACGGCCACGCCAAGCACTTCGAGCCCCTGCGGACCATATTCCTCCAGAATCTCCTTGATTACTTTTGTCTCGCGGATGCATGGGCCGCACCAGCTTGCCCAGAAATCCACAAGTACAGGCTTGCCTTTGCCCACGAAGTCGCTCAGGCTCTGCTTCACGGAATCGTTCTGGATGGTGAAATCCACAAATTTATTGCCGGGCTGTGTGGCCTGCTTGTTAACGGCTGCTGCCAGCAGCTTCTCGACGCGCTTATATTGTTTGAGCACGGGATATTGCCTGAGCATGTCCTGAAGCTCGTCGAGCGAGAGCGAATAGGCCATGTCTATAAACAGCGCATAACCCACGGGGTTGTTCACGTTGGCCTTGAAAAGCGAATCGGTGTATGCCTCATATTCGGCCATGATGGCCTGCTGCGCGGCCACCGAAGTGCTGTCGTCGGGAAGGGCGCGGAAACGCTCACCAAGCTCGCGGCTGTATGCCTGCATGTCGGCGTTGATCTTGTTCAGCGGCGTACCGGCCACACGGCCTTTGTCCACGGTGATTTCGCCAGGTTCAACAATGAGCGAACCCATGCGGTTGCCGTCGACGATGAGGCGTGCCAGGGCAGGCTGTGCGACTGTGCCGTTGAAAAGCGCACGGCTGTCGGCAACCACAGCCGAGTCCATCTTCTCACCAGTATCGAAATTAACCAGATACGCCGTCAGCCCGTCGAACTCCTCGGGCATGGTGGCAGAGATTTTATACGTGTCTGTGGCGGCCGCGGCACTGCACGCCGCAAGCAGCGCACCGGCCGCAATAGCGAGTAATTTGCTCTTCATAATTGTATTTTTTGTTTCGTTTTGTTACTTTTGTGGATATAAAAGGCATCCGGAGGCACGTTTTCAGCCTCTATGTTCTGACAAAGTAACGAATTTTTTTGTTATAATAGATAATGTGTTTGGTTAATTTGTTTAAATGAGCCGACACTGCACCAGAGATTTGAATCACAGAATATAACAGAGGGAACAACGCCCGCTCAAACAATAAGATTTTTACTTCCTACAATGCCACAGAATCAACTATTCCAGACTCTGCAACGCAGTATAACCGACAACAGCCGACTTCCGGCACTCTCGGACTTCAACGGCAGCACGGCCACTTACGGAGAGCTCGCCGGCAAGATAGCGCGCATCCACATGATGCTTTCGTCAGCGGGCATAAAGACCGGCGACAAGGTGGCACTTTGCGCGCGCAATTCGGCCGAATGGGCCGCCACGTTTTTGGGAGCACTCTCCTACGGCGCCGTGGTGGTGCCCATTCTACATGAATTCCATCCTGAAAACATCGAGCACCTCGTCAACCATTCGGAAGCGAAAATTCTGTTCTCCGAAAAGCAGATTGCCGACAATCTCGACACTGAAAGGATGCCGGGACTGGAGGCATTGCTGCTCATTCCCGGATATGAGCCGGCCGTGTGCCGGAACAACAAGCTTGCCTGTCTGCTCGAAAATTTCGATGAGGCTTTCAGCCGCATCCATCCCACGTGGAGCGCGGCCGACCTGAAGTTCGCAGACCCGGCTCCCGACACAGTGGCCCTGATCAACTATACCTCGGGGTCGACTGGTAATTCAAAGGGGGTGATGCTCACCTACGGCAACCTCTGGAGCAACATCCGATTCGCGATAAACAACATCCCGTTTCTGCATCCCGGCGACGGCATGCTGAGCATGCTTCCGCTGGCACATATGTACGGGCTTGTGTTCGAGTTCCTTTTCCCGCTTGCGCTGGGTTGCCATATAACATTCCTGGGGCGCATACCGTCGCCACAGATTGTACTGAAAGCGTTCGCGCAGGTCAAGCCCAAACTGGTAATCACCGTTCCGCTTGTTATCGAGAAAATCATCAAGGGGAAAGTGTTCCCGGTGCTCCGCAAACCTGCGGTGCGGCTGCTGACAGCGATTCCCGGCGTGCGCAACCTCATATACACCCGTATCCGCAAGCAGCTGCTCGATGCTTTCGGCGGCCGACTCGAAGAGCTGATTCTGGGTGGCGCGGCGCTCAGCGCGGAGGTTGAGGAGCTGCTGCGTACCATCCGTTTCCCCTTCACCGTGGGCTACGGCATGACAGAATGCGCTCCCCTGCTCACCTACTGCTACTGGTCCGACCAGCGCCCGCACTCTTGCGGCAAGATGGTGGACGGCATGGAGGCACGAATTGCCAGCAAGGATGCCGCCAACGTGCCCGGCGTGCTTTTTGTGCGCGGCGCCAATGTGATGAAGGGATATTACAAGAACCCCGAGGCCACGGCCGAGGCGCTCGACAAGGACGGCTGGCTCAACACCGGCGACGTGTGCACCATCGATGCCGACGGATATGTGTACATACGCGGCCGCAACAAAAGCATGATTCTGGGTCCGTCGGGGCAGAACATATATCCTGAAGAGATCGAGGTCAAGCTCAACAACCTCCCCTTGGTGGGGGAATCGATTGTAGTTGACCGCGACGGCCGCATCGTGGCTCTCGTTCACCCGGACTACGACCAGGGGCGCAAACTGGGGCTCACCGAGGACGAAACCGAGAAGAAGGTGATGGACAATCTGCCTGTATTGAATAAAATGCTCCCTGCATATTCGCGTGTCAGCGCATTCGAGATTCACCGCGACGAATTTGAAAAGACCCCGAAACATTCAATACGCCGGTTTATCTATAAGTGATTCATGATGCACGATGCACAAATTTTCGATGCACGATGCATGATGCTCGATGCACAAATTTTCGATGCACGATGCATGATGCACGATGCACAATTAAATTTTGACATATACATTTAGTAATTCTACTTTCCTATTATTTCTCCGCAATCCTTTCTCCCATATTCTTTCCCCCTACGTTCTCCATTCTTTCTCCACTTCTTCTTTCTCCATACTTTTTCATCGACTGTAACAGGGAAGGTTCGAAAAAAAATTCGCGCCGGAATTCCGATTGGGAATTCCGGCGCGAATTTTAAATGCTCCCGGCAACGCCGGCGGGCAACTAAAAGAGGAGATAGATACATGAATATGTCATAGCAGCGATGCATGTAAGCGTGGCTAAACGCTTTGTGCTTTCGATGCTG
>VOFJ01000415.1_pt1 | contig 14001 bp, 14 predicted proteins | sample 5384081 | NCBI WGS metagenome assembly VOFJ01 (sample SAMN12384729, study PRJNA508395) | human gut metagenome | isolation source: healthy gut I | host: Homo sapiens
GGGCATACGTTCAAGTATGTCCCTTTTTTGTTATACTTTATAGAGTTATTTGATAGCAAACTTATAAAATGATGTTTTTTTAGAGAAAAAAGTTACGAATTTGTTTGTATGCTACAAAATTATCTATACCTTTGCACCGTCATAATAAAAACAAGAAGATAAAAATGATACAGAACTTTACATATATTCTACTGTGTGGTATTATTATTCTACTGGCAAGGTTTAGTGGAAGTGAGTGCTGTGCGTGAATATATGTAACGATTAGGATATTCGAAAGCCTTTCTCACTTCCAAGTGCGAAAGGCTTTTTTTAATGGCAATAAATTATAAAAACTATAAGAAATGAGTGACAAGTTATTTATTTTCGACACAACGCTCCGCGATGGCGAGCAGGTCCCGGGATGCCAATTGAACACAGTGGAAAAGATTCAAGTAGCAAAGGCACTGGAACTGCTAGGCGTGGATGTAATTGAAGCCGGATTCCCGATTTCCAGTCCGGGAGATTTCAACTCTGTTATTGAAATATCCAAAGCGGTGACATGGCCTACTATTTGCGCATTGACCCGTGCAGTACAAAAAGATATAGATGTAGCTGCAGATGCTCTGAAGTTTGCTAAGCATAAACGTATTCATACCGGTATCGGCACATCGGATTCGCATATCAAGTATAAATTCAATTCCAATCGTGAGGAAATCATCGAGCGTGCAGTAGCTGCCGTGAAGTATGCTCGTCGTTACGTGGATGATGTGGAGTTCTATGCAGAAGATGCAGGTCGTACGGACAATGAATATTTGGCTCGTGTGGTGGAAGCTGTAATTAAGGCAGGTGCTACAGTAGTGAACATTCCGGATACGACCGGCTATTGTTTGCCGGACGAATATGGAGCGAAGATCAAATATTTGATGGAGCATGTGAGTGGTATTGAAAAAGCGATTCTTTCTACGCACTGTCATAATGACTTGGGAATGGCTACTGCAAATACGATGGCTGGTGTACTGAATGGTGCCCGCCAGGTAGAGGTTACTATCAATGGTATCGGTGAACGCGCAGGTAATACTTCGCTTGAGGAAGTGGCTATGATTATCAAATGTCATAAAGATATTGAAATTGAAACGAACATCAATACACAGAAGATTTATCCGACAAGCCGCATGGTTTCAAGCTTGATGAACATGCCGGTGCAGCCTAACAAGGCTATCGTAGGTCGTAATGCCTTTGCACACTCATCGGGTATCCATCAGGATGGTGTGTTGAAGAATGTGCAGACTTACGAAATTATCGACCCGCACGATGTGGGTATCGACGATAATTCTATCGTATTGACTGCCCGTAGCGGACGTGCTGCTTTGAAGAATCGTTTGCAGGTATTAGGCGTGGATCTTGAACAGGAACAACTGGATAAGGTATATGAAGCTTTCCTGAAATTGGCGGATAAGAAGAAAGATATTAATGATGATGATATCTTGGTGCTTGCCGGTGCAGATCGTACTCAGAATCACCGCGTGAAATTGGAATATCTGCAAGTGACCAGTCGAGTCGGTAGGTGTGCGTTCGGTTGCTAGTCTGGGACTGAATATCTCCGGTGAAAAGTTTGAAGCGGCTGCTAGTGGAAACGGTCCGGTAGATGCAGCGATAAAGGCTTTAAAGAAGATCATTGACCGCCATATGACACTGAAGGAATTTACGATCCAGGCTATCAGCAAGGGTAGTGACGATATGGGTAAGGTACACATGCAGGTGGAATATGACAATCATATCTATTATGGTTTCGGTGCGAATACGGATATTATTGCCGCATCGGTAGAAGCTTATATCGATTGTATCAATAAGTTCAAATCATAAGACTAACCTCAATTATAAATTGTAAAATCGTAATAAATCTGATGAATACATTATTTGATAAAATCTGGGATGCCCACGTGGTTCAGCAAGTGGAAGATGGTCCCACACAGTTATATATAGATCGCCTTTATTGTCATGAAGTAACTAGTCCGCAGGCTTTTGCGGGAATGCGCGCACGCGGTATCCAATGTTTCCGTCCGGAAAAGATTGTTTGTATGCCCGACCATAATACGCCGACCCACGATCAGGACAAGCCGATTGAAGATCCGATCTCGAAAACACAGGTGGATACACTGGCCAAGAATGCGGAAGATTTTGGATTGACACATTTCGGCATGTTGCATAAGAAGAATGGTATCATCCATGTAGTAGGTCCGGAAAGAGGGCTGACTTTGCCAGGGATGACAATTGTTTGTGGTGACTCGCATACTTCTACCCATGGTGCGATGGGAGCTGTTGCTTTTGGTATCGGTACAAGTGAGGTCGAAATGGTAATGGCTTCACAATGTATCTTGCAGACACGCCCCAAGACAATGCGCATCACAGTGGACGGAAAATTGGGTAAAGGTGTGACGGCAAAAGATATTGCTCTTTATATGATGTCTAAAATGACAACGAGCGGTGCAACTGGTTATTTTGTGGAATATGCCGGAGAAGCAGTTCGCAGTCTGACCATGGAAGGACGCCTGACGCTGTGCAACCTGAGTATAGAAATGGGTGCACGTGGTGGTATGGTGGCACCGGATGAAGTGACATTCGAATATATCAAAGGCCGTGAATATGCTCCGGCAGGTGAGGAATGGGAGAAAGCATTGGCATACTGGAAGACGCTGAAGAGCGATGAGAATGCTACGTTTGATAAAGAAGTGCATTTTGATGCGGCAGATATCGAACCGATGATTACATACGGAACAAATCCGGGTATGGGTATGGGCATCACGCAGCACATTCCTACGACTGACGGAATGGGAGAGGCTGCAAAAGCTTCATTCCTGAAATCAATGAATTATATGGGCTTCCAACCCGGTGAGGGAGTATTGGGCAAGAAGATAGATTATGTGTTTTTGGGTGCTTGTACGAATGGACGTATTGAAGATTTCCGTGCTTTCGCCTCGTTAGTGAAAGGCCGTAAGAAGGCAGAACATGTGGTTGCCTGGTTGGTACCCGGTTCGTGGATGGTAGATGCACAGATTCGTGAAGAAGGTCTGGATAAGGTATTGGAGGAAGCAGGTTTTGCTATCCGCCAGCCGGGATGTTCGGCTTGTCTGGCAATGAATGATGATAAGGTGCCTGCCGGAATGTATGCGGTTTCTACAAGTAACCGTAATTTTGAAGGTCGTCAGGGACCGGGTTCACGCACATTGCTTGCCAGTCCGCTGGTAGCAGCTGCGGCAGCAGTGACGGGGGTGATTACGGACCCGAGAGAACTGATGTAATTTCAGTCCTCCTGGCAGAAGTCATTAATAATAAGTATTTCAAAATCAAAGATAAGAAACAATGAAACAGAAATTCAATATCATCACCAGTACTTGTGTGCCTCTCCCGTTGGAGAATGTAGATACAGACCAGATCATTCCTGCACGTTTTCTGAAAGCTACGACTAAAGAGGGCTTCGGAGAGAATCTGTTCCGCGACTGGCGGTATGACAAACAAGGAAACAAAATCGACTCTTTCGTTCTGAACGATCCGAACCTATAGCGGACAGGTGCTTGTAGCCGGAAAGAACTTCGGTTCGGGCAGTAGCCGCGAGCATGCGGCATGGGCCATTGCAGATTATGGTTTCCGCGTGGTGGTCAGCAGTTTCTTTGCAGATATCCACAAGAATAATGAACTGAATAATTTCGTATTGCCTGTAGTGGTGAGCGAACCGTTCCTGAAAGAATTGTTTGATTCCATTGCCGCCGATCCGAAAACGGAGGTAGTGGTGAACCTGCCGGAACAGACAATCACCAACAAGGCAACAGGTAAAAGTGAGACTTTCGAAATCAATGCTTACAAGAAACATTGCCTGATGAATGGCCTGGATGACATCGATTTCCTGGTAGAGAATAAAGATAAAATAGAAGCGTGGGAAAATAAAAAAATGAAGTATAGACAGCCCCAAATAGAAATCATGGACACTACGCTCCGCGACGGTGAGCAAACCAGCGGTGTGTCGTTCGTCCCCCATGAAAAGCTGATGATAGCCCTTCTGCTACTGGAAGAACTGAAAGTAGACAGGGTGGAAGTAGCTTCGGCACGGGTTTCGGACGGTGAGTTCGACGCAGTCAAGATGATATGTGACTGGGCCGCGCGGCGTAATTTATTGCCCCGGGTGGAGGTGTTGGGTTTCGTAGACGGGCATACGTCGGTAGACTGGATACACGCTACCGGCTGCCGCGTCATTAATCTTCTGTGCAAAGGTTCGCTGAAGCATTGCACATGTCAGTTGAGAAAGACCCCTGAAGAACATATCGAGGATATTATTGGCGTAGTGAATTATGCCAATGAGCAGGATATGGAGGTGAATATTTACCTGGAAGACTGGAGCAACGGGATGAAAGATTCTCCAGAGTATGTCTTCCAGATGGTGGATGCACTGATGCACACGAATATCAAACGGTATATGTTGCCTGATACATTGGGTGTGCTGAATCCTTTGCAGGTCATCGAATATATGCGGAAGATGGTGAAGCGCTATCCGCATGCCTCACTTCGATTTCCATCCGCATAATGATTACGACGGCAGTGAGCAATGTGCTGGCTGCTGTGCTGAGTGGTGCGAAGGGACTTCATACCACGATCAACGGTCTGGGCGAACGTGCCGGTAATGCGCTGTTGTCCAGTGTGCAGGCTATTCTGAAAGATCATTTCAATGCTATCACTAACATTGACGAAGGCCGTCTGAATGAAGTCAGCCGGGTGGTTGAATCTTATTCGGGTATTGCCATACCCGCCAATAAACCGATTGTAGGTGAAAATGTGTTCACGCAGGTAGCGGGGGTACATGCCGATGGAGACAATAAGAGTAACCTTTATTGCAACGACCTGTTACCCGAGCGTTTCGGACGTAAGCGGGAGTATGCACTGGGTAAGAACAGTGGTAAGGCGAACATCCGTAAGAATCTGAAAGATCTGGGACTGACGCTGGATGAGGATTCCATGCGTAAGGTGACGGAACGGATTATCGAGTTGGGTGACAAGAAAGAACTGGTTACCCAAGAAGATTTGCCTTATATCGTTTCGGATGTACTAAAGCACGGAGTGATGAATGAGAAAGTGAAGCTGAAGACATACATCGTGAACCTTGCTTACGGTCTGAAGCCGATGGCTACGCTGAAGATTGAAATCAACGGACAGGAGTTTGAAGAAAGTTCCAGCGGTGACGGTCAGTATGATGCTTTTGTACGTGCTCTGCGTAAGATTTATAAAGTGACGTTGGGACGCAAATTCCCCATGTTGACAAACTATGCCGTAACCATCCCTCCCGGTGGGCGTACCGATGCTTTTGTGCAGACAGTGATTACCTGGAGCTATGACGGCACGGTGTTCCGTACACGCGGACTGGATGCCGACCAGACGGAGGCAGCGATTAAGGCGACGATGAAGATGCTGAATATCATTGAGGATGATTATGAACTTAAAAAATCAGAATGATGAGTTCTATTGAGGAAAAGAAAATAGAAGAATACCTAAAAAAAAATAAAGAAAAACAATGGATTTTAAAATTGCAGTATTAGCCGGTGACGGCATTGGTCCGGAGATTTCCACCGTAGGTGTGGACGTAATGACCGCCGTATGTGAGAAGTTCGGACATAAAGTAAACTACGAATATGCCATCTGCGGTGCGGATGCTATCGACAAAGTGGGCGATCCGTTTCCCGAAGCTACTTATGAAGTTTGTAAAAATGCGGATGCTGTTTTGTTCTCGGCTGTAGGCGATCCGAAATTCGACAATGATCCTACTGCCAAAGTACGTCCCGAACAGGGTCTGCTGGCTATGCGTAAGAAATTGGGCTTGTTTGCCAATATCCGTCCCGTACAAACTTTCAAATGTCTGCTCCATAAATCACCGCTTCGTGCAGAATTGGTGGATGGTGCAGATTTTCTTTGTATCCGCGAACTGACGGGAGGCATGTATTTCGGTGAGAAGTATCAGGACAACGATAAAGCGTATGATACCAATATGTACACTCGTCCGGAGATTGAACGTATTCTGAAAGTTGGTTTTGAATATGCCATGAAACGCAATAAGCACCTCACAGTGGTAGATAAAGCCAATGTGCTCGCATCTTCACGCCTGTGGAGACAGATTGCCCAGGAGATGGCTCCGCAATATCCCGAAGTGACTACAGACTATATGTTTGTGGATAACGCTGCCATGAAGATGATTCAAGAACCTAAGTTTTTCGATGTGATGGTTACGGAAAATACATTCGGTGATATCCTTACGGATGAAGGTTCTGTGATTAGCGGCTCTATGGGATTGCTTCCTTCTGCTTCTACGGGCGAAAGCACTCCTGTATTCGAACCGATCCACGGTTCATGGCCACAGGCTAAAGGATTGAATATTGCCAACCCGTTGGCACAAATCCTTTCGGCTGCCATGTTATTTGAATATTTCGATTTGCTGGAAGAGGGCGCATTGATCCGCAAAGCCGTAGATGCTTCTCTGGATGCTAACGTCCGTACACCGGAAATTCAGGTAGAAAAGGTGGTGGGAAGTATGGTACCAAAGAAGTAGGAGCATGGGTGGTAGATTATATCAAACGTAGCTAATCTTTATTAAGGAAATAAAGGAACAACAAGATTTTTTTTTTCTACCTTTGTGAGGCTGTATCAGAGATTTTGATACAGCCTCTTAATTTTTATGATTATGGCAAAAATAGCAAAGAACCTGACGGAGTTAATAGGGCATACGCCTTTAATGGAATTAGCGGAATACAGTCGCAAATATGGATTGAAACAGAATATTATCGCAAAGTTGGAAGCGTTCAATCCAGCCGGGAGTGTGAAGGATCGTGTGGCGCTTGCCATGATTGAAGATGCAGAAGCGCGCGGAGTGCTGAGACCCGGTGCAACGATTATAGAGCCTACTAGTGGAAATACCGGTGTGGGACTGGCAATGGTTGCTACAATCAAAGGGTATCACCTGATGCTCACAATGCCCGAAACTATGAGTATAGAGCGTCGTAATCTGCTGAAAGCACTGGGTGCTGAAATTGTGCTGACAGATGGATTGGCCGGTATGGCAGGATCCATTGCGAAAGCGCAGGAGTTAAGGGCAGCTATTCCCGGTTCGGTCATTCTTCAACAATTTGAAAATCCTTCTAACGCACAGATTCATGCGCTTACTACAGGTGAAGAAATCTGGACGGATACAGACGGAAAGGTAGATGTGTTTGTTGCCGGAGTGGGAACAGGCGGAACAATCTGTGGGGTGGCACGTGCCTTGAAAAAACATAATCCGGATGTGTATATTGTTGCTGTAGAACCGGAATCGTCTCCTGTTTTGGAAGGTGGAGTGGCAGGACCGCATCGTATTCAGGGAATCGGAGCCAATTTTGTTCCTGCTATTTATGATGCCTCTGTTGTAGATGAAGTGCTTCCTGTGCCCGATGATGAAGCAATTCGTGGCGGACGTGAGTTGGCGTCTACCGAAGGATTACTGGCGGGCATATCTTCAGGTGCGGCTGTATATGCAGCGCGTTTGCTGGTACAACGTCCGGAGTTTGCGGATAAGAAGATTGTAGTTCTTTTGCCTGATACGGGAGAGCGTTATCTGTCGACGGAACTGTTTGCATTCGATACTTATCCGCTGGATTAAGTACCAACTGTTTTTAGTATAAGTCACATCATTACAGTTCCCATTAAAGGAAACGGGCGTTCCCATGAGGGGAAACTGTAGTTCCCATTAGAGGAAACGAGCGTTCCCATGAGGAGAAACAACAGTTCCCATTAAGAGAAACGGCCGTTTATCTGTAAGTAACAAAATCTTTAATAGCATTATGAAAAAGTTTATTCTTTCTTTCCTTATATATATAATAGGTGTAACCTCTGTGTTTTCCCAAACTTATCAGGAACTGAGCGACCGTGCCATCGTCTGTACCGAACAAGACAGTCTGGCACAAGCGGAAAATTATATCCGTCAAGCCTTGAAACTGGAACCTGCTAATCCGCATAATGCTTTGTTGTTTTCTAATCTCGGTACTATCCAGCGGCGGCAACGGGATTATGATCAGGCTTTGGAATCATACACGTATGCTTTGAACATTGCTCCACGGGCTGTTCCCATTCTCTTGAATCGTGCAGCGCTGAATCTTGAAATGGGGCGGAATGAGCAGGCACGTGTGGATTATTCTTTAGTGCTGGATTTGGAAAAGGATAATCGGGAAGCACTTCTGATGCGTGCTTATATTTATGTGACCCAGCGTGATCTCAAGTTTGCCCGGGCGGATTATGAAAGATTACTGAAGCTCGATCCTCAGAATTATAACGCCCGTTTAGGACTCGCTACCTTGGAGCAAAAAGATGGAAACTTACAAAAAGCTCTGGAGATATTGAATAAGATGCTGGTAGAAGATCCGCAAGATGCAGCCTTATACGTAGCACGTGCGGGAATAGAACAGGATATGCAGCATGTAGATCTGGCAATGATTGATCTGGAAGAAGCTCTGAAACTGAATCCTTCGCAGACGGAAGCCTATCTGATGCGCGGACAAATCTATCTGTCCCAGAAGAAGAAAAACCTGGCAAAGCAGGATTTTGAGAAAGCAATGTCTCTTGGAGTGCCGCAGGCGGATCTTAGGGGATTGTTACAGCAATGCAAGTAAAAGTGTGCCAAAACAGAATAAAAGAATACAAATTGCACAAATAATAAATCAGATAAACTCTGATTATCAGAAGTATAAAGAAACATTATTTGCGTAATTTGTGTTCTAATCTTTATTTTGACCCATCTTCATTAAACGTATTTCCTGATTAATTCGACGAAATCCTTTCCGTATTTCTTTTTTTTATATTCGCCGATGCCGCTGATATTACCGAATGCTTCCATTGTAGTAGGGCGGGCTGTACTGAGTAAATGCAATACCTTATCGGACAGTACAATATAAGCCGGTAGTGCTTCTTGGTCTGCGAGCCGTTTCCGCAACGCGCGTAAGGCTTCGAAAAGTTCTTCACTTTCTGTGTTCGGTAACCCCAATGGCAATTCTCTGACTGGAATAGTCGGTTTCTTCTTTCGTCCTTTGGCGGGTGCGGACTCTTCACGCCGGATTACTGCCAATCGTGCTTGTGACCGTCCAAAGAGAACGTCGCTACCACTGTTCGTTATTTTCAGATGATTGTTCTCATTGTACGCTATTTCAAAATACCCCAGTTGTAGCATTTGCAACAAATAGTCTTGCCAATCACGGGCAGGAACTTCACGTCCGGCACCGAAAGTTTTCAGTTGCTGATATCCTTTCTCCGATACATCCGGTGTGTTATTTCCGCGCAAGATATCTACAAGAATACTCGTGCCGATCTGCTGTTCCGTACGAACGATAGCACTTAAAGCTTTTTGTACAATAACAGTTCCGTCGAAACGCTGGGGAGGATTTTTGCAGACATCACAGTTCCCGCAATCCTCTGTAGTGGCTTCTCCGAAATAACTCAACAGGATGCGACGCCGGCAAACATCAGCTTCAGCATACTGTTGCATACGTTGTAGCTTCTCCAGATTGATGCCTTGCTGACCGCTTTCCGTCGCAAACTTGGTTAATAGAATAAGGTCGGCCAGAGAATAAAACAAGAGGGTGTCGCTTGGTAGTCCATCCCGTCCTGCACGCCCAATCTCCTGGTAAAAACTTTCTATACTTTTAGGAAGATTGTAATGGATAACCCAGCGCACGTTACTTTTGTCGATTCCCATACCGAAAGCAATCGTGGCACAAACTATTTGTACACGGTCGTTGATGAAATCGTCCTGTGCTTCATCTCTCCGTACGGAGGATAATCCGGCATGATAGACTGCCACACGTAACCCTTGCTTTTGCAGCATCTGTGCCACTGTCTCCGTTTTACTGCGACTCATGCAATAGATGATGCCGCTTTCACCGCGATGGCGATCAATGAAATCCAGTATGGCTTTACTCTTTTCTTTCTGTTGGTATCCCCGTTTTACGGTAAGACTCAGGTTGGGGCGGTCGAAAGAAAGAGATAAAAACCTTCGGCTGGTTGAGGTGTAACTGCCGTACAATATCCTCACGTGTAATTTTATCTGCTGTAGCTGTAAGAGCTATGACCGGAATATTGGGAAACATCTCGCGTATGAATCCCATTTGTGCATATTCCGGACGAAAATCATGTCCCCATTGTGAAATGCAATGTGCTTCATCGATGGCAAATAATGAGATATGCATATCTCTTAAAAGATAGTTGGCTTCGGCTATTAATTTCTCAGGCGAAATGTAGAGTAATTTCAGGCTCCCTTCCATACAGGCACGACGTAGAACGGCATTTTCCGTCTCGTCGTTACTGCTGTTCAGAGCACCCGCGGCGACACCGTTGGCACAAAGTGATTCCACCTGATCTTTCATCAGGGAAATCAAAGGGGAAACTACTACGGCAGTTCCTTCGCATAACAGGGCCGGAAGCTGGTAACAAATGGACTTTCCACCTCCAGTAGGCATCAATACCAGTGAATCTCTTTTCCATCCAGTACTGTGCGGATAATCTCTTCCTGTAAAGGTCGGAAACTATCGTAACCAAAATATCGTTTAAGCGTTTGTATCATTTTAGCTGATAAAGTTTTATCCTGCAAAGGTACATTAATTATTGTATATAAAACAAGCTGATAAACGTATTCATTTTATATCATAAGCCCTTTTTGTAAAGGTTAAAGTTTCTTATTAAATCGGCTCAAATACTACTTTTCAACCTTTTTCGTTGTTTATAGGTCAAAAATATGTACGATAAAAGTTGCGTATAGAAAAAAAAAAATGTCAGACTTTTGTAAAGTCTAAAGGAAAATCCTTCGGGCTTTCATGTTTTAACAAACCCTAACCAGTTAATTCAAATGAGTGATTTAGAAAACAAGAATCAGGAAGCGGCTACTAAGAAGCGCCCTTATAACCTGAGAGAGAAAAAAGAGAAGAATGCTGCTTACCGCTCGTTGATTCGTCCGGAATTGGCAGATGAGTTGTATGACAAGATATTGAATATCGTAGTTGTGCAGAAGAAGTACAAAGATCCCGATTACTCGGCTAAAGATTTGGCGAAAGAGTTGAAAACCAACACTCGCTATTTGTCCGCTGTAGTAAATTCTCGTTTTGGTATGAACTATTCATGCCTGTTGAATGAGTACAGAGTAAAAGATGCAAAACATTTATTGACGGATAAGAGATATGCCGACAAGAATGTAGAAGAAATCAGCACGATGGTAGGTTTTGCCAACCGTCAGTCTTTTTACGCTGCATTTTATAAAAATGTAGGTGAAACTCCTAATGGATATCGTAAAAAACACGCAGATAAAAAACAGTAATTCTGCGTAGAACAATGTATAAAAAGGAAATATTCCGGAGCAACTGTTTCGGAATACTTCCTTTTCGTCTTTTCTAAATACCAACTCACATATCTCCCGACACATGAAGAAACAACTAATAGCATGTGCCGCTTTTGCATTGCTGACAGCTTGTAGCGGCTCAAAAACAACAACTGCCGAGGCAGATAAATTTGATTATACAGTGGAACAATTTGCAGACTTACAAATATTACGTTACCGGGTTCCCGGTTTCGAGAACTTGTCGCTCCAACAGAAAGAGCTGGTGTATTACCTTACGGAAGCTGCTTTGCAGGGCCGTGATATTCTCTTTGATCAGAATGGAAAATATAACCTGCGCATTCGTAGAACGTTAGAAGCAGTTTATACAGGATATAAAGGAGACAAAAATACGCCTAATTTTAAGGCGATGGAAGTGTACCTTAAACGTGTGTGGTTCTCTAATGGCATTCACCACCATTATGGCTCTGAGAAGTTCGTGCCTGGTTTTGCACCCGAATTTTTCAAAGAGGCTGTGCTGAGTGTAGATGCCTCTACATTGCCGCTGGCTGAAGGACAAACCGCAGAACAATTATGCGATGAGCTGTCTCCGGTTATTTTCGATCCGATTGTAATGCCGAAGCGCGTGAACCAGGCGGCAGGAGAGGACTTAGTGTTGACTTCTGCTTGCAATTATTATGACGGTGTGACGCAGAAAGAAGCTGAAGACTTCTATAATGCAATGAAAGACCCGAAAGATGAAACGCCTGTTTCTTACGGTTTGAATAGTCGTTTGGTGAAGGAAAACGGCAAGATTCAGGAAAAGGTCTGGAAAGTGGGTGGTCTGTACGGACAGGCTATCGATAAGATAGTATACTGGCTGAAGAAAGCAGAAGGCGTAGCTGAAAACCCGGAACAGAAGGCTGTGATTGCCGAACTGATAAAGTTTTATGAGACCGGTGATCTGAAGATTTTTGATGAATATGCTATCCTTTGGGTGAAAGATTTGAATTCCCTTGTGGACTTTGTAAATGGATTTACTGAAAGCTATGGTGATCCGTTGGGTATGAAGGCAAGCTGGGAATCATTGGTGAACTTTAAGGATATGGAAGCTACGCATCGTACTGAGATTATCAGTGGCAATGCGCAATGGTTTGAAGATCACTCTCCGGTAAAGATAAACTATTCAAGAAAGATGAAGTGAAAGGTGTTTCCGCCAAGGTGATTACTGCTGCGATTTTGGCCGGTGACCTTTATCCGGCAACGGCTATCGGTATCAATTTGCCTAACTCAACTGGATACGCAGCCATCATGGTTCTAAATCTGTGACTATCGGTAATATTACGGATGCATATAATAAGGCGGCTCATGGCAACGGATTCAATGAAGAGTTTGTATATAGCGATGCCGAATTGCAGTTGATAGATAAATATGCCGATCTGACCGGTGAACTTCATACGGACTTGCATGAATGTCTGGGACATGGTTCTGGTAAGTTGCTTCCGGGAGTTGATCCGGATGCTTTGAAAGCCTATGGCTCTACGATCGAGGAAGCGCGTGCGGACTTATTCGGTTTGTATTATGTAGCTGATCCTAAGTTGGTAGAATTGGGACTGACACCCAATGAAGATGCTTACAAAGCAGAATATTATACTTATCTGATGAACGGCCTGATGACACAGCTGGTTCGCATTGAATCGGGGAATAATGTGGAAGAAGCCCACATGCGTAATCGTCAGCTCATTGCCCGCTGGGTATTTGAGAAAGGTGCGGCGGATAAAGTAGTAGAACTGGTGAAGAAAGATGGTAAGACTTATGTGGTGGTGAACGATTACGAAAAACTGCGTGAACTCTTCGGTGAATTACTGTCCGAGATCCAACGTATCAAATCAACAGGCGACTATCAGGGTGCGCATGATTTGGTAGAAAACTATGCAGTGAAGGTAGATCCGGTTTTGCATGCCGAAGTTCTGGAACGTTATAAGAAACTGAATCTGGCTCCGTACAAGGGATTTGTAAATCCGAAATATGAAGCAGTGGTAGATGCAGCCGGTAAGATAACCGACGTAAAGGTGACTTATGACGAAGGTTATGCGGAACAAATGTTGCGTTACAGTAAGGATTATTCTAATCTGCCTTCTATTAATAATTAACTATAAATCATTGTTTGGTGGATCTACATGAACAACTGAAAGAAATAAAGACACAGCTCCGCCTCTCTATGAACGGGGCTGTGTCTCAAAGTATGCGTGAAAAAGGGGCTGGTTTATAAATTGAATTTCGGTGTAGAACTTCCCCGTATCAAGGCGATTGCCGAAACGTATGAAAAAGACCACTCATTGGCGCAAGCTTTGTGGAAAGAAGATATCCGCGAATGTAAGATTATGGCGGGGCTGTTACAACCGGTAGACAGCTTCTTTCCGGAAATTGCAGATATTTGGGTGGAAAATATTCAGAACATTGAAATAGCGGAATTTACTTCTATGAATTTGTTCCAGCATCTTCCTTATGCTCCTGCGAAATCTTTTCAATGGATTGCGGATGAGCGGGAGTATATACAGACGTGCGGCTTTTTCTCACCATTGCCCGCTTGCTGATGAAGAAAGGTGATATGAATGAACGGGCTGTGAACGAATTTCTCGACCAGGCAGTTTGTGCTT
>VOFJ01000174.1_pt1 | contig 14000 bp, 33 predicted proteins | sample 5384081 | NCBI WGS metagenome assembly VOFJ01 (sample SAMN12384729, study PRJNA508395) | human gut metagenome | isolation source: healthy gut I | host: Homo sapiens
TTAGTAGTAAAAACATATAAGTGGTAACACTATATTAGAAGTAGAAGACAATAAAAAACTAATTTAGGTGAGCAAGCTATGAGACTAGTGCTAAATCATTCTATGGATATACATTAGATACTAAAACTTTACCTGATAAATGCTAGTGGTAAGTTTGCAGGTTCTACTTATTACAGTTATTTATAATTATATTAAAAATAATGGTGAAATAACTGAAAATGATGTAACTAAATTACAAAAGAATCAAATTACTGATATTAATTCAGAATATAATTATGTATTAAATTATAATGGTAAAATAGAAAATTATGTTGGAGAAGTTACTTTAGAACTTACTGATATATTACCATATAATGTAGTTATTACTTCTATGGATAAGAGATGTACTTTAGATGGAAAAGTAATTACATGTAAAGAAACATATAATATAGATGAAAATAATCAAGTAATAAATGAATCATTTGATATTAAATTAAGATATACAAATGTAGGTAGTGAAGTTACTAATAAAGTTGAATCAAGATTAATTTATGGTAATAATGAAATTACTGATGAAGACAAAGTTACTGATAAAGTACCTTATGGTGTAGTAATTGCTACTTATAAGGATACTGATGGTAACGAACTTTACTACTGAAGTTAAAACTATTGATTTAGTAGGTAAAGAATATAATACTGAAGAAAAAAGATTTCTTTGGCTATAGTTTTAAAAAGAAATTAATGGCAATGAAAATGGTACTTATATAGATGATATTATATATGTAGAATATATTTATACTAATACTATGGGTACTGGAGATATTGAAGAATTACCTCCTCAAACTGGAGTAGAACAAAGTAATTTATATAATTATCTAATAATTATTAGTATGTTAGTGTTATCAGTAAGAGGATATAAAAAGTAAAAGAGACCTTATAATGAGTCTCTTTTCTTATATCTTTTTTTGTATTTTCTTATTACTAGGTATCGTTTTAAAGAATTTAATAATTAAACCCTTTACCCTTCTTCATATCTATCATTCATAAATAAATCATGAGTTAAAGTCTTTAATTCAATTAAAGTAACACTCTTAGATTTAATATTATCATAAACATATAATACAGAATCATATGGTACAATATCATCTTTATCACCATGTAATATTAAAGTAGGGCAAGTAATATTTTTAACGTCTCCAGTATGTTCTTCAACTAACTTCATAAATTCCCTAATCGTAGGAGCAGGTACTTTAAATAACCTAGATAATACTTCTTCAGGATTATAATTCTTAAATAAATTAGGAAGTTTTTTTAATACTTTCTAAAACATCAACTTTATCTCCTTTAAAAGCTAAGTAATGAAAGGCAGGAGCAGCGAGTACTAGTTTTTTAACTTGTTTATATTTACTTGCTAAATATGAAGCAATAACACCACCCATACTATGACCAATTATATATACTTCACTATAACCAGCATTTATTATTTTTTCTAATTCATCTTCAGCCTTTTTAATCCAATCTTTTCTAGTTACCTTATCAATAATCATTCTTTCATGTCCTGGTAAAGTAAAAAGTAAATACATCAAAACTATTATATAATTCTAAATCATTATTTAGACTATTATAATCATAACTACCACCAACAAAACCATGTATTAAAAGAATAGCTTTCTTAAATAATTTTATATTCATTTTATCAATTCTCCTTTATTTAATTTTATCATATAAATAAAATATTTCAAATACTTAAATCTAAATAATTATAAGGAATAGTAATACTATAATCCCCATAGTAGTATGGAGCTATTTGATATCTATTAAAAAATATATAATTAAACCATCACTAGTAATATTAAAATATTTATAATTATCTTTAATACTCTTAGTACCATCAATCATCATATCAAATACAACTTTATCATTAAACATATCATTATTACTAAAATATTCTCTAGAATATATAGATAATTTATTTAATATATCTTTATCCCTATTAATAAGATCATATATATCAATAAATTTATTAGAACTTTTTTATTATAATTAATAGTTTTAATCTCATAATTAGGATGAGCTCCTCCAGTAAAATAAGATATATATAATACTATAGATATATATTCCTTATATTCATAATCTTTATAATCAATATAAAGAAAATAATAATTATCTGTATTATCTTTTTAAATAATAATTAATATTCTCAGTAATAACTTTATTTAATTTATAATATTCATATATAGGATATTTAACTTTAATATCAGTATCCTCTTTATTATTATTATTTCTATATATCAAACAAATAGAAATAATAATAATTAATAATAACATTAATAATAAAATATATTTTCTTTTTCATACTAAATTATATTCTAAGTAAAATTAAATATTTTTAATATATAGATATCCACTGCGAATATAATAGATATAGTTGATATATAGTTTATAGACTTTGGCTATGAACTACTATGTAAGATGATATTACAATAGAAATATAAAAAAAATAAAAAAATTAGCAATTTTATGTTGACATTGCTAAAAAATAGTAATATAATGATATTAGCAATGAAAATAAAGAATTGCTAAAGGAAGTGATATAATGATCACCAAGAGACAAAAATGAAATACTAAAAGTAATAGTAGAAGAATATATTAGAACTGCTAAACCAGTAAGTTCAAATCATATTTGTAAGAAATTAAAATGTTCTAGTGCTACAATTAGAAAATGAAATGGTAGCCTTAGAAGAATTACATCTACTAGAAAAAATCATTTTGCATCAGGAAGAATACCTAGTGAAGAAGGTTATAAGTATTATGTAGATAATTTAATGAAACCTAAAAAATATGACAGGAGAAGATATGTTAAAACTTCAAACTATTTTTAGAAATAATACATTAGATTTAAATGATACAATTAAGAAAAGTATAGAAATAATTAGTGAAATAACTAACTATACAGCAGTTGTACTAGGAGGTGCTTCTAAAGAAAATAGACTTAAGAAAGTAGAAGTAGTTCCACTAGAAGATAATAAAATATTATCTATAGTAATAACAGATAAAGGAGTAGTACAACATAAAACATTATACTTACCCAATACTGTTCCTAAAGAAGATGTAAAGAAAAACAGTAGAATTAATAAATAAATTAGTAATAGGTACTCCTATTAACGAGGGTAAGTGAAAAACTAGAGTATGAAGTAAAACCAATTATAAAAGATTATGTTGGTCAATATGAAGTACTTTATAATACCTTCTATGATGCATTTCATGAATTTACTTCTGCTCAAAGTGAAAATGCTTACTTTGGTGGAAGAACTAATATGTTAAAGCAACCAGAATTTACTAATATCGATAAAGTAAAAAGAAATACTTAGTAAATTTGAAGATATAGATAGTATTTCTAAAATGAAAAGAAGAAGATAATGGAATAAATATTTATGTTGGTAGTGAAACAGAACTTACAGATGATGTTTCAGTTATTAAAAACTAAATATAATATAGATGGAACCTGAAGGAACAATAGCAATAATTGGACCAAAGAGAATGGAGTATGATAGAGTGGTAACACTACTAGATTACATTAAAAATAATTTAGGAGGTCAAAGTGGAAAAGAAGAATAATAAACATAAAAAAAGAAGAAAAAAGAAATAAAGAAAGAACATTGCAGTAATGAAAAATGTAGCTGCAAAGAGGCTAAAGAAGAGTGTACTTGCAATGAAGAATGCTCTTGTGGTGATAATAAACTAGAAGATAAAATAAAGAATCTAGAGGAGGCACTTCTAAGAAGTCAAGCTGAACTTATTAATTATAAAAGAAGAAAAAGATGAAGAAACTAATAGAATAATAAAATATGCTGAAGAAGATATTTTAAAAGGGTTTTCTTCCTATCTTAGATAACTTTGAAAGAGCAATAAGTATGGATGATGATAACTTAGAAGATGAAGTATCTAAGTTTCTAGAAGGCTTTAAACTTATGTATAAGCAAATAAAAGATTTACTTGAAAAGTTTGAAGTAAAAGAAAATAGATTGTTTAGGTAAAGAATTTGATCCAGCACTAGAACAAGCTGTTGTTGTTGATCATGATGAAACTAAAGAATCAGGAGTTGTAACAGTAGTATTACAAAAAAAAGGTTATATGTATAAAGATAGAGTACTTAGAACTGCTATGGTGAAAGTAAATGAATAAAGATACCATAAAAGAAATAATATATATAATAGTATCAATATTACTATCAGTTCTAGCAGTTAAGTTTGTTATTTGGCTATTGCCAGTAATATTAATTGCTTTAGTTAGTTATCTATTATACATGAATATAAAAAAAAGAAGAAAAAAAGAGGAAAATATAAATAAAGAAAAAAAAATATTAAAGTCATTCATGACTTTGATGATGATAAATAAGAAAGGAAATGATAAATATGAGTAAAATTATAGGAATAGATTTAGGAACAACTAATAGTTGTGTTGCTGTATACGATGGAGGTGAAGCAAAAGTTATAACAACAAACCCTGAGGGGTATGAGGAACAACTCCATCAGTAGTAGCATTTAAAAATGGAGATATAATTGTAGGTCAAAAGGCTAAAAACCAAATGGTAACTAATAAAGATACAATATCTTCAATTAAAAGAAAAATGGGTACTAGTGAAAAAGTATCTGCTAATGGAAAAGAATATTCTCCAGAAGAGGTATCTGCTATGATACTAGGGAGATCTTAAGAAGACTGCTGAAGCATACTTAGGCGAGACTGTTACAAAGGCTGTTATTACAGTACCTGCATATTTCAATGATGCTCAAAGACAAGCTACTAAGAATGCAGGTAAGATTGCTGGCTTAGAGGTAGAAAGAATTATTAATGAACCAACAGCAGCAGCTCTTGCTTATGGTCTAGATAAACAAGATAAAAACCAAACAGTACTTGTATATGACTTAGGTGGTGGTACATTTGATGTATCTATCCTAGAATTAGGTGATGGTGTATTTGAAGTTAAATCAACTAGTGGTAATAACCATTTAGGTGGTGATGACTTTGATGAAAGAGTTATGGATTACATCGTAAGTGAATTTAAGAAAGAAACTAGTGTAGACTTAACTAAAGATAAAATGGCTATGCAAAAGAGTTAAAGATGCTGCTGAAAAAAGCTAAAAAAAGATCTTAGTGGTATGACTACTACTGAAATATCATTACCATTTATATCACAAGGTACTGATGGTCCAATTCATTTAAATATGAGTTTAACTAGAGCTAAATTTGAAGACTTAATTAGTGATTTAGTAGAATCTACTACTGAACCAGTAAGAAAAGCCTTAAAAGATGCTAACTTATCTGCTAAAGATATTGATAAAGTATTATTAGTAGTAGGTTCTACTAGAATACCTTGCGTACAAGAACTAGTTAAGAAAGAATTAAATAAAGAACCTTCAAAAAAAGTTAATCCTGATGAAGTAGTAGCTATGGGAGCCGCTATTCAAGGTGGAGTATTAACAGGAGATGTTAATGATATCGTACTTCTAGATGTAACACACCATTATCACTTGGTATTGAAACATTGGGAGGAGTAATGACAGTATTAATACCTAGAAATACTACAATTCCTACTAGTAAGAGTCAAGTGTTCTCAACTGCTGCTGATAATCAACCTGCTGTTGATATCCATGTATTACAAGGTGAGAGACCAATGGCTAATGATAATAAGACCCTTGGTAACTTCAATTAACTAACATTCCACCTGCACCTAGAGGAGTTCCTCAAATCGAAGTTACATTTGATATAGATGCTAACGGTATTGTTAATGTTAAAGCAAAAGATTTAGGTACTAAGAAAGAACAATCAATTACTATTACTGCTACTAACACATTAAGTGATGAAGAAATCGATAAGATGATGAAAGAAGCAGAAAAGAATAAAGAAGCAGATGCTAAGAAGAAAGAATTAGCAGATGCTAAAAAAATGAAGCAGAACAAATTATTAATATGACAGAAAAGGCTATTAAAGACCTTGGTGATAAAGTAACTGATAGTGATAAGAAAGAAGCTGAAGAGTTAATAGAAAAAGACTAAGAAAGCAATGGAAGGTGAAGATGCTAAAGAAATCACTGAAGCTAAAGATAAACTATTAGAGAAGGCTAATGCTCTAGCTACTAAGGTTTATGAAAGCACTGCAAAAGAAGGACAAGAAAAATACTACTACTGAAGAAGCACCAAAAGAAGATAAAAAAGATGATGTAGTAGATGCTGAATTTGAAGAAAAATAATTAAGTAAAAGCTCTAGCTTTCTAGAGCTTTATACTTGTACTTGGAGGAAAATATGGATAAAAAAGATTATTATGAGGTACTAGGAGTACCAAAGACCGCTACCCAAGATGAAATAAAATCAGCATTTAGAAAATTAGCCAAGAAGTATCATCCTGATGTTTCTAAAGAAGAAAATGCTGCTGAAAAGTTTAAAGAGTGTCAAGAAGCCTATGCAGTATTATCTGATGAGAATAAGAGAAAACAATACGATCAATTCGGTCATAGTGCAATTTACTAATGCTCAAGGTGGCTTCTCAGGATTTGATGGCTTTGACTTTAGTGACTATGGAGATATAATGGAAGAAGTACTTAAAAACTTTGGCTTTAGAACCAGTTCATCTAGAGGCTGGAAAAAAAGAAAACAAGCTGGTAGCGATTTATTATACAGAATGACTGTTACTTTTGAAGAAGCAGTTCATGGTAGTAAAGAGATATCGAAGTAGAATGTGAAGATGAGTGTAGTGAATGTAATGGCAAAGGTGGCTTCAATAGTCATACTTGTCCCGAATGTAAAGGATCTGGAACAGTAACTCGTCAGCAGAGTACAATGTTTGGTTCTTTCTTATCAAGAACAACTTGTCCACATTGTGGTGGAACAGGTTCATCATTTGATAAAATATGTACATCTTGTAAAGGAACAGGCAAAGTAGTTAAAAAGAAAACCCTTACTGTAACTATTCCTAAAGGAGTAGATACAGGCAATAGACTAAGATTAGCGGGTAAAGGAGAAGTAGGTACTAATGGAGGACAGCCAGGAGACTTATATATCGAATTTGCTGTAAAAGAAGATTCCTTCTATAAAAAGAGATGGTAATGACATTTATATAGAAGCGCCACTTACTATAACTGAAGCAGTTTTAGGATGCAAAAAAAGAAATACCAACACTATATGGTAATGCTTATGTAACAATACCTGATGGTACTAAAAATGGTACTAAATTAAGATTAAAAGGTAAAGGAATAGATAGTGATATTAATAATAAGAAAAGGTGATATGTATGTTATCATTAATGTCGTAATACCTTCAAAGATTAATAGAAAACAAAAAGAACTATTTAAATTATTATCAGAAACAGAATTAGATGATGATAGTGAATTTACTAAATATAATAGAAAGTTAAAGGACTAGAAATAGTTCTTTTTTTCTATTAAAAAGTATTGCTTTTATAATTATAAGATGATATAATAATTAATGCAGAAAAAGGAGATATTTATGAAAGAACCAAACAAAGAAAAAGAATAGTTAGTGCTTTATTAGCGGGTACATTATTATTTACTACTGGTTGTACTTCTAAGAATAAAAAGAATGATGATAATAATAAGGTTGAACCTCCTAAAGTAGTTATTGATGTGAATCAAAATAATACAAAGGAAGATAAGAATATTGTTAGAGTTCATAATTTTGCATATGTTACTAATGATATACCTTTATATGATTCTAAAATGAATGAGATTGAGGTTATTGACAAATATCAAAGAGTATTTGTTTATAATATTACTGATGATATGGCTATGATTCATTACTTTGTAGAAAAAGGAAATATGAAGGTTGGATATGTGTATAATGATTCTATTGAAATGTTACCTGATTTATTTGTAGAGGTTGATATTAGTGATCAAGTTGTTAGATTATATAAGGATAAAGAGATTTTACTTGTTACTGATACAGTAACGGGTAATCCTGAAACTCCTAATTATAAGGGATATTTTTCTGTTACATATAAGGAACGTGATACTTATTTAGTAGGACCTGGATATCGCTCTCATGTTGATTACTGGATACCATTTGATGGAGATAATGGTCTTCATGATGCTTCTTGGAGAAGTACCTTTGGAGGAGATATCTATTTAGGAAATGGTAGTCATGGTTGTGTAAATTTGCCTAATGAAGCCGCTGAGACGATTTATGATAATGTTGAAGCAGGTACTAAAGTATTAGTTCATAGATAAAGAATTAAATTAGATGATAAAAAGTCTAATTTTTTTTGTTATAATTATATATAGAGAGGGATAATTATGCAAAAGATATTTTATAAAAAATAAAGATATGTTATTAGAAGAATCAGATATAAGACATATCAAAAAAAAGTAATGCGAATGAATATAAATGATAAAATAGAAGTAGTTTATAATAATAAATTACATATATGTGAAATAACTAGTTTAGAACCATTTAATATAAAAGTTATAGAAAAATTAGATGAAGATAAAAAAACAAAAAAATAGAACTTACAGTAGCGGTAGCTCTAGTAAAAAGAACAAAAGATGGATTTAATATTACAAAAATTAACTGAACTAGGTGTATCTAGAATAATACCAGTAAGTATGGAACGTAGTATAGTAAAATTAGATAAAAAGAAAGATTTAATAAAAAGAAAGTAAGATGGGAAAGTATTTGCAAAGAAGCAAGTGAACAATCCAAAAGAACTAATATCCCTATAATTGAAGATATAAAAAGTATCAAAGATTTAACTAAAGAAGACGCTGACTTAAAGTTAGTAGCTTCGACTAAAAGAAAAAGAAAAACTACTTAATTACTATTTACAAAGTATAGAAGATTGTGCTAAAATTATAATGGTGATAGGCCCAGAAGGTGGTATTAGTGATAAGGAAGAAGATATTCTAGTAAGTAATGGTTATAATAGAGTATCATTTGGAAATTTAATTTTAGAGTAGAAACAGCCACTATTTATGTAGCCTCTATAATAAATTATATCAGTAGTAGGAGTTGACAAAAATGATAAATTCATTTAATAATTTTTTATAATAATTTGTCTAGTGATAGTTTATTTTTTTTCTTTTGGATAATAATATTTCTTTTTTATTTTCTTAGTAGTTATATCAATAATATTAATAAATAAAAATAAGAAATTAGTAAAAATACTAAAAGAAGAACAAGAAAAAGTAGAAGATAATAAAGAAATAAATAATAATATTTTTAAAACAACAACAGTTAGAAGTTCCAGTAGAGACTAAAGAAGTTCCACTAGAAGAACCAACTTCTAATAAAGAAGAAGAAAAAATACCAGTAGTAAAAAGAAGAAATAAAAAAGAAGTACAAGAAGAAGTAAAAGAAAATAACTTATATCAAAAAAGAATGTTTTAAGAGAAATATCTAGTAAACAACCAGTATCTCCAATTCATATTGAGAAGAAAGAAGAATACATAGCTAGAGAAAATCTAGATAATTTTGACTTTAACAATGTAAACTATGATAATGGGTTTAGGTATGACTTATGAGGATCCTAATATATCTCCACTAGAAGAGATGGAAGATACTTATGAAGTAAATGATAATATGAAGTTTGCTAGTGAGATAGTAGAAAAGATGGAAGAAGAAACAAAACCATCAAATATTGAACTTACAGATTATGAAAAAGAAACAAGAAGAAGAAGCTATAATAAGTTATGATGAATTAATGAAAGTTAAGGATAAAATATATAATATAACTGATGATGAAGAAACAGATGAATTTATTGATGAATTAAAGAATTTTAGATTAGATTTATAATAAGCATAGTAATATGCTTATTTTTTGACATTAATTTCATATAAATTAATATATACTTATCATAAAGGTGATCTTATGAAAGGAAAGATGAAATTAAAGAATAATAGCAAAAAGAATAATTAGAAAATCATTTTTTTTTTTTATCTAGTTATAATATATAGTATATTTTCTATAACCTTCTACTACTCTTTTAAAAGAATAGTACTAAGATAAAATAATACAAAGTTTATAAACTTCTTACTAGGAGGAGGTAATAGTCATTTACTAGAAGACTATAAATTAGTAAATATTGTAAATACTAGTACTAATTTTTTTTATTTAATATCGATTTAAAAATCCAAGTAGTATTCTTGATCAAGGAGTATTAATGTATGGTAATAATGAAAAAAGTACTAGAAGTATCTCATAATGATGACTATAGTAATTTAGAAGAATTAAAGAAAATAAGTTCTTATATAGAAGATCTAATCCAGTAGATATAGATAACCCTATAATATATATCTATAATTCTCATCAATTAGAAAACTATAATAATACTAATCTAGATATATATGGAATAACTCCTAATGTATTAATGGCATCATACTTATTAAAAAAGAAAAATTAAATAGTAAAGGATTATCTACCTTAGTAGAGGATACTAATATGACAGAATTTTTAAATATAAATAATTGGAATCATGCTAGTAGTTATAAAGCATCAAGAATATTAATACTAGATAAAAAGAATAAATATAACTCATTAAAATATTTTATAGATATTCATAGAGATTCAGTAAATAAAAATATAACAACAACTACTATTAATGGTAAAGTATATGCTAAGATACTCTTTGTAGTAGGTTTAGAACATAATAATTATAAAGAAAATATAAGTAATGTAGAAAAGATAAATGATATAGCTAATAAATATTATCCAGGTTTATCTAGAGGTATTTATAAAAAAAGGAGGGTCCAGGAGTAGATGGTATTTATAATCAAGATATTAGTTCTAATAGTATTCTAATAGAACTAGGAGGAGTAGATAATAATATTGATGAAGTATTAAATACTACTGAAGCTATATCTAACATATTATATTATTATATAAAGGGGTAATATCATGAATAAGAAAAGATATTTAAAATTATATTTTTTAGTTTATTTTTAGCCTTTTGTAATTAGTTATGTAATAGAGAAGACTGGTTATTATGAATATAACTTACAAAATAAGATGGTTATGACTAATGAAGCAATGAAACAGTTTGAACAAGATATTAAAGAGGGTAAAGATGTAAGAAGAGAAGATTATTTAGTAAGTACTGAGAAAAGATTATACTAGTACTCTAACTAAAGGTACTAATAAAGTATCTATTAAAGTAAATAGTATTCTAAAGAAAAGGAATAGAAGGAGTATTTAAAGTAATAGGTAGTTTTGTAGAAGATTAACAATAATATTATAGTATCTAAAGTAAGATTAATATATCTTGCTTTTTTTTATATTGACTTGTATTTATTACCATGTTATTATAGACGATAAGACAATGATAAAAGAGTTATTATTTTATTAAAAAGAAAGAATGATTAAATGAATGAAATAATAGTAAAAGATAATATAAAAATAGAGAATTTAATTTATGAAATAAGAGGTAAACAAGTAATGTTAGATTCTGATTTAGCTATGTTATTTGGTTATGAAACAAAAGCAGTTAAATAGACAAGCTCTTAGAAATATAAATAGATTTCAGAAAATTACTGTTTTCAAATAACTACTGCTGAATATATATCTTTAAGGTGCCATTTTGTCACCTTAAAAAGAATGGACGTGGAGAACATAGAAAATATCTACCTTATGTATTTACTGAATATGGTATTATACTATGTTAGCAGGTATTTTAAAAAAAGAAATATATGCAAGAATATTATAATATAGAAATAATAATTTTGAGGTCGAAAATTTCGACTTCAAGTTAAAAAGGTGTTCACCCCAAATATAATAGATATGGCTGATATTCATTCGAAAGACCACTAAGGCTTCAAATGACTAGTAAAGACTAATATAGGTTTTACTAGAAATAAAAAAGCAAGAAATTATTTTTCTTACTTCTTTTAATATTCTATCAGTATTACTAAAGTTTTAATTTAGCAATATCATGTAATATCTTTTCACCATATTTATTAACTAATTTAATACCAACATCTTCAACATAATAGTTAGCCCCTTTAGGTAAAAAGATACCATATTTATCTCCTAGTTTATCCATTTCTTTAATAAAAATATATCTACTTATAAGAGAAGATACTGCTACTGAAAGACATTTATCTTCAGCCTTAGTAATAAAAGTAATACCCTTTAAAGGATTATGTACATCAGATAAATGATTATAATAACTCTTTTCAGGTTCAAATTGATCTACAACAATATAATCATAATCATTATCTTTAACCATTTCAGTTAATACCTTATTATGTAGTACAGCCTTAATCTTATTCATATTCATATCTTTACCATAATTATCATTATATTCTTTATTAGATAACATAATCGTTTTATATGGTATTTTTTTAATAATCTTAGGTACTATCTTAAGAATTTGTTCATCAGATAATTTCTTAGAATCCCTAACACCAAGTTCATTTAAGAAAGGAATATTATCTTTACTAACAAAAGAAGCAGTAACTACAATAGGACCGTAGTAGTCACCAGTACCAACTTCATCAGAACCAACTGAAGAAAGCAATATCACTAGGAATATCTACTTGATCTTTTTTTTAATTTTAGTATCTTTAGTATCCATAAAATAATCAATATTATCTTTATCTTTTCTAATACTTTCCCACATACCAGCTTCAATATCCGCAGATACCCCTTGGAACATAGCCTTACCAGACTCATATAAAGTAACTATTGTATCACCAGTATCAGCTTGAAATACAGCATATGGAGGAGTTTTATCTCTTTTCATATCTTTATAAAATTCATTCATTAATTTCTTAGTATCATTATCTACTCTTATAACTTTAGTAATAGTCTTACCCAATTTATGTCACCTCTTTAATATATTGTACCATAAAATAAACTCTTATATCAATGAATAATTTGACTATTTAACAATTTATGATATAATAATATTGCTTTTGGAGGGATTTAAATGAAAATAAATATAAATAAAGAAAGATTTAATGGAGAAAATTTTGTTCTTGATAAAGAAAAGGAGTCGAAGGAACATTAGCATCTAATGTAAAACCATGGCTTAAGTATTATAATATTGATATTGATACCTATTCAGATGAAAAGAAAGCTTACTTAGATACAAATATGAATGCTTATGATTATTTCTTAAAAGTAACAGAAAGTTATGGTAATATAAAACTTTTATCATATTGTGGTAAAGTATATATACAAGAGAAGATTTAATAAGTAAAGTAGAAGAATATATCAAGAGATTTAATAAAATGAATATAAAAAGAGGAGATATAGTATCATTTATGATGCTTAATAATCCAGATATAATCTTTATGTGGTTTGCTTTATCAAAACTAGGAGCTACAGCTAATCTAATAAAATTTGATGAAGCAGAAGATAGAATTAAAGATATACTAGTAAAAAGACAAAATCTAAAGTATTTCTTTATAACAGATGTACCACTAATAACTGAAAAGTAAGTAAAAGGTATAGAAGAAGTAGATACTTTAGATAGTATTATTTGTATGTCATTATTTGAAGAATTATTCTGGTATTCAAAAATTAAATATGTTAGTAGAAAATGCTAAAAGGTAAAAGTACACAGTAATAATCCAAAATTATTATATAAAAGAATTAGAAAATATTCTAACTAATATGAAGAAACAAGAAAGAGAGTCTGATTCATATAAGATAGATAAAAGATTTATGTCATTTAAAGAGTGGAAGAGAATTACAAGTGGTGGTAAACTACTTAATAAACCTATGGGTATAGGTAGTGATACATCAGTAATAGTATATACTGGAGGAACTACTGGTAATGCTAAAGGAGTACCTCTATCAAACATTAATCTAAATAGTAGTGCTTATGGTTTTAAATTAGGAGATTTAGGTTTTGATGTAGGTAAAACTTCAATGAGTATCCTGCCACCATCAGTAGCCTATTACTACAATGCTACATATTGTTTATTATGTTGCGGAGTATCAGTAGAATTAATACCATTCTTTACACCTCAGGAATATCCATTATTATTAGATAAATATAAACCAAATATTT
>VOFJ01000225.1_pt1 | contig 14000 bp, 34 predicted proteins | sample 5384081 | NCBI WGS metagenome assembly VOFJ01 (sample SAMN12384729, study PRJNA508395) | human gut metagenome | isolation source: healthy gut I | host: Homo sapiens
TTCACTTTTTAACCGTAGGATTTCTAAGTACTCTAGGTAAAGTTACTAAATTCATATAATAGTATGTAAGTTCTGTCAAAGCATTAACTTCTGACTGAACAAAAAAAGTAATTTTATTTGGATTAAGTCCTACTGCCAAATAATCAAGCATTACTTCCATAACATTTTTTCTTACTTTTCTGGATTATCAAAATTATCAGTTAAAGCTTGTGAATCCGCTATCATAATATAAAATTCATCATAATTACCTTCTTCTTGTAATTTATATCTTCTTTTTAAAGACCCAACATAATGTCCTATATGTAATCTACCTGTTGGTCTATCTCCTGTTAAAATTATATTTTTCATTTTCATCTTCCTCTCTTTCTATATTTATAAATTATTTAATTAAACACCACCGTTTACTTAATATACTCATAACAACCTCCTATTAAATATGCAAAAAAAGACCTACCTAATAAAGATAAGTCTATAAATTACATTAATAATATTTATATTAATTTTAATTCCACGAGTAAATAGACTTATCCACAAATAAAGCCTAATTGCCAACTATTTAATTTAACTATAGTCATACTTGTTCTCATAGTCTATTCCTCTTTCTTGATTAAAATTTTATTACTATTTAATTATTTTGTCAACATATTTTTTATTATCTAATATAATAGGATCATCTATTTCATAACTAATTTCTTAGCCTTTTCTAATTTATCAATATCAGTACCAATATATTTTAAGTTTATTTCTAAACATTTTAAAAATTCCAAAGCTCTAACATTCTTCTTATCATGATTTTCTCTTTAATAAAAATATCATTATTAACAAATTCATCAAAATAATTATCAACTAGAAAATATCTATATTCACTAAGCAGCCATATTCTAAATCTTTTAAAGAAGCATTACCAAAATTATATTCCATACTATCTATCACATTAATTTTACCATTACTATCTAAAATTTTATTTTTCATTAACAAACTCATTAAAATAATTATCAACCAAGAATAATTTAACTTCATAATCAAAAGTTTTCATATTTTTTTACTAAGTATTACTCTACCATTACCATATTCCATAGTATCAATAATATTAATTTTACCATTACCATATAAGATATTATACATAAGATCATATATCTGCAACACCTTTATTTGTAACTAATTCTATATCTTCAGTACATTTAACTGAAGCTTTCTCAAAAAGCGTTTAAATCCACTAATAAAGGATCATTTTCATATAAACTCTTAGCTCTAACATAAGGCATCGTATATCCTACTATTTCTCCACTAACATTAATAACATCACTAGGCCATATAAATGTATCATTAACTATATTACTAAATCTTAATATTTCTTGTATTCTATAATCACTTTTTTCCTTGTCAAAAATATGTATGAAATACTTTATATACTACTTTATGTTTTCCATCTAAATAACAAACACCTTGCGAACCAACTCTAAAAATTTTAAATTTTTTTAAAAACATATCAAAAATGCTCTCTATTAATAAAATTCATTATACATCACCTCTAATGCCAAATATTATAGCATAGAAATTTTAAAAAAGCAAATTTATGTTTGCTTATTATTTCCCTTTCAGCCTATAGTCTTCCAGGGTATGAGAAATCCTTAAGTCTTTCTCATAAAACATTAAAAAAGAAAATAAGTACTATTTCAAGTACTTATCAATTATTTCAAATAATTTATCTTTACTAATAGGCTTAAGTAAATAACCACTAAAACCATATTTTAAATATTCTTCATTATATTCATATTCATTATTTCTAGTAAGTAAGATAACATTAGTTTTAAAGTTTCTAATATCTTTAAATTTCTTCATAACAGTTACTCCATCTAATGGGTCCATAACTTCATCTAGTAATATTAAATCATATTTCTCTTTACCCCTAATTTTATCTAGTGCTTCTTTACCTAAACTAACATAATCAAGTTTAATATTAGTATCACGAAGTAACTTACTAACAATCTTTTTTCAGTAGAAATATTATCATCTACTAAAAAGTATTTTCTTTTCATCATATACTTCTTCATATTTATCTAATTTTTCATCTTTTCATTAGCTTCTTCTACTTTTTGATCAAGTACTATCTTCATAGTAGTACCAGTTCCATATATTACTACTAGGAATAATAGTACCACCCATTAAAGTAATTAATTTTTAGCATTATATAAATTATTATTTAAATTACTTCCATCTTCATTTTTTCTTTTTTATTAAATACTTCCATTCATAGGAGATGCTTTCATACCAGTACCCGAATCTTCAATAGTAATAATAAGTCTTGCTATATTATTTTTTAATAATAATCGTATTAACATTAAATTCAATATAACCTTCTTAGTGTATTTAACACTATTATCTAAAATAATATCTAACACTTGTTTAAGACCAACACTATCACCATATAAATATTCAGGTATATCACTAGCTATACTAGGACGAAAATCAATATTTTTAACATTTACATTTTTTTACTATATACAGTAACTAATTCCTTAATAATTAATTTAACATTATATTTATCATTATATATCTTAATGCTAGCACTATCAATACTATTTATATCAAGTATTTCATTAGTCATTGTAGTAAACTTAGCAGTACTACCCTTTATCTCTCTAGCAGCATCATTAATAACTTCAACATCAACCTTTTTTATTACTCGTTTCATCTAATATATCATCAGCAGAATAATCAATATCTTTAGTAATATTTCTTATTTCATTAGTCATATTATATAAGAACATAGTCTTCTCTTCATTAGCATTATCACTAATTTCTTTTTTTGCTCTATGTACTTCTTCTAGAATTTTCATATCAGGATTTTCAATTGTATGATACATAATCATAAGCAAATATGCTTCCATCGAAGTAGCCAAAGTAAGAGCAGGATTTATTTTTTGAATCAATGCTACTACAGAACCACCTATTATAAATACGAATAATGGTAAATATTTCTTAGATTTTTAATTCTTTATAATTTTTTAATCATCGAAACAAAGCATAATATAACACATATAGTAGAAATAATATAAACTACATTAGTACTAGGTCCATATGAATATATAATGTTATTTTTATTATAAATATCTAATTTAAGATAGAATACTAAAAATACTGAAAATAAATACATCAACATTATAATCATTCTCAAAGTATTATTCTTTTTATTTGCTTTATCAAAATGATATAGAAAAACATACAAACTAAATAAAAAATACAAAAGTTACTAAATATAATAAAAATAATCTATTAACAATTTCAATTAATATTTCACTTGAAGAATATTTTATTGTAAATATACAACCAAACTCTAATAAAATACCAACAAGATTTAATGTAATTAACTTTCCAAATGTATCTAATTCAAAAGTTTTAATATGACTTTCTTTAAAAAACATAACATTTAAAAATGCAATATATAACATACTTAAACTTAAGAATGCTAAATTAACATTTACATTTCATACTAAGAAGCCACCTACCCTATAACAATTGTATTTACCACAAAAAAAAAAAAGCTTTTTATAGTACTTTTTATAGCTTTTTATCTTCTTTTTATTATTTTCTACTATATAATTTTCTATTCCTAATCCAGAAAACAACTATAAGTGAATTATTAGGTATACCTTCCTCGGTAAGTGCAATATTATTTCTCTTTCCGCATCCACTAAGAGGAAATTCATTTCTCTTATTAAAGACAAATTGTGAAGTAATTTCTTTTCCAAATATTTTTAAGCATCTTTTATAAATACTCATAATTAATTTATTAGTATCTTTGATTTTAGCATCAGGCATAGCAACAAAAGTGAATTACATATTTATCTTCTATTTTTATAACTTCACAAGATAAAATATTTTTTGTATCTTTTAAAACAGTATCCGCTATTTGAAATGGTTGTATCTTATCTTCAGAATTAATTCTACCTTTCATATGAATTTCACCATATTTATCTTTATAACCATATACACAGCAATCTCCCCATACTTTACCTAAACTATCTTTAATAAAGAATTTATCAGTAGCTTCAGGATTATTTTTATAATAAAGCATAGTACAAGGTGAATTAGCTACTACTCTACCTATTTCTCCAGGTTTACAAGAGTTACCAAATTTATCAAGAACATCAACATGGACCATATTATATGTTCTAAGTCCTTTATCTTCTTTCTTTAATAAATAATTTAATTTTTTTTTTTCTTTGCCATTCTTTAAATAATACAAAGAATAAACCACCATGTTCGCAGTCTCCTCCAGCCATTGACATCACAACCGGAGAAAATGGTGAATGAGTAAATTTACTACCAGCATTTACTTTTCTTAAAAATTTATTACAAAACTTTTCTTCACCAATAGAATTTGGTTCTCCTACTATCATTGGTACTAGTAAAAATGGCATCTTAACATTTTTAAACTTCTTATTATTTAAAATATCATTAGCACACCTTACAAAGAAACTTCTAGTAGCGGTAACAAAACTTGGTTTATTTATAAGTAGACTATATACAAAATGATCAGGAGTATATATAGGTTCTACTGCAATTTCTGATCCTTGCATTAATGGATCAGTAATACATGACATAATATTAGTATTAGAATGTGTTGGAATATGAGCAAGCATTCTAAGATTTTTCATTGATGGAACTTTAGATATTTTAGGATCATGATAAATACCCATTACAATATAACTTTTAACATCATGGACTATAGCTTTAGGTCTGCTAGAATTAGTAGAACCACTTGAATAAGTAATTGTAAATTCATCATCTAAATTAATTCTTTTTCAATATAGTTACCTTTATATTCTTTTCCAAGATTTAAAAATTCAGAACTAAACATAAATCTACTACTATTATCTTTAATTTCATTTCTTCTATCTTTAAAATCATACCATTTCTTTTCTAATTTTATATATGGATTTTTACCATTAAGTAAAGATTCTGTTAAAGATATTAATACTACCCATTTTGTTTTTAGATTTTTTAACAGAATCATCTATAACACTATATTTGTTATCAGTAGCAAATAAAATATCACTATTACATCCATTTATTATTTCCGTAATATATTCTTTATCAAAACCTTCTCCAAATATATTAGCCTTAGCCCCTATTAAACTAATACCTCCAAGTAAATAAATAAATTCAGGAGTATTAGCCATACATATAGGTATTTCATCTCCCTTTTTAATACCATAAGCCTTAAGAGCTTTTAGCATATTTAATAACATTATATTTTAATGTTAAATAATTTATTTTAGTTCCTTTATAAAATAATGCTGTTCTATATAGTTCTTTATCCCTTCTTTTTAAATATTTCTTCAAATAAAGAATTATTATGATTTTCTTCTATTTCTTTTTAATAATTCTTCTGTAGTAATTTCTTTCATACAAAAAAACCCTCTTTCCATTTAAAAGTTTTTTTCATAAAGATGTCTTTATTTTACCAAAAAAAATTTTTTACAACAAAAAAAGAATAACACTAGTTATCCTTAATTATTATTCTTCAGTTTTTTTTTAGAAGCTTTTTGCTTTTTTAGGAGCTTTTTCTTCAGTTACTTTAGTTTCTACTACTTTTTTAGAAGTATCTGCTCCTTTATAAAATCCACATTTTGGACATGCTCTGTGAGGTCTAATTTTAGCACCACAGTTAGTACATTCTACTAGTCCGTTAGCGGTAATTTTATAATGAGTTCTTCTCATATCTCTTCTAGTTTTACTTACTTTTCTAAATGGAACTGCCATCTTCTTCACTCCTTCCCTATAATAGATCTTTTTTAAACTACTTAGTGGATTATTCTCTAATTTAACATCATCTTCACTAATTAGTCTCCAACCATCACCCTCAAGTGTTAAATCTTTATTTTTATCATTAACACACTTAAGAGGAATTTCCACAAGAATATTTTGCCATAAATCTTCCGTAATATCAATAGTTTTTTGAAAATTTATTCTTGTTTTTTCATCTATTTTTTCATCAATACTACTAGTAAAATTATATTCATAGTCCTCTAATGTTATATCATCAGGTAATATCATTGTACCACTAAGAGTACCAGATAATTCATAAGTATCATCTATTAACCTATCTAGATATCTATTAAAATGGACATTATTTAATCTTCTAATTGTACTAGTTTTTAATAGTTCGTCATTAATAACAACATCATTATCAATAATAATCTTTTTATTATTAACAACAAGATTAAATAATTCAATTACCATAAAATTTCACCTGCCTAATAATTATATAATATTTTTTTTTTACAAAATATCAACCTTTTTCTTGATTTTTCCTTTTTTTATAACGATATTATCTATACTCATAGGATAAATAAAGTTAAAATATCTAAATATTCCTGATGTTTTTTAGATAGTTTAGTAATACCTCCACTTATAATTAAATGTGTATTATTTATATCTTTTTACTCCTCTAGTATTATCTGCAAAATAATCTATTATCCGGAGATATTAGTCCTCTATTTCCTTTAATAATTTTATCAAGATAATATGGCATCATTCCATTATGCATGTGACCGCAAAAAATAAAATTAAAATCTTTAAGTTCATTACTAATATCATTATCAATCATGTTAATAGGAGAATGACAAAAGTACAATCTTTTATTTTATTACTATCCATATTATTAAATAATATTTTTCTTTTTTTTTAATTCTATCTAACAATAATTCTTTAGATTCATGTTTATTCTTGTAGTAATAATCATAATCTTGTTCTAATAAATATACTATAATCTTATCATCCTCATAATAATTATTATATCTAGATAAATATATTCCATCTATTCTTGATACTTCTAACCAAAATTCATTATTATCATCTCTTACCCCTTTATAACCTTTTCTAATAGCTAAATCATGATTACCTAGAGTAATAAATACCTTATGTTTCTTTCCTACTTTTTTCTAAGAATTTTATTAATTTATCCCTCTTATCTATATTATTTACTACATCAGTACTATCTAAAAATATCTCCTGCTATAAAAAGATATACTACTATTTTTTTAATTTGTTATATATTAAAGTCTAATTTTTATCATTAAATTTATCTGAATAATGTAAGTCTCCAAATACCATCATATTTATATCTTCATTACCCATATTATAACAGTGTTTTCTTTATATCTATCATTTTACCCTCTAAAAAGAAAGATAGTAATTATTCATCACTAGCATTACTTACTTCTTTTCTTTATTAATACTTTCTTGGTTTAGAACCGTTTTTGTGGACCAATAATACCTCTTTCTTCTAGTAAATCTACTATTCTAGCAGCTCTATTATATCCAATACGATATTTTCTTTGAATAAGAGAAGCGGATATTTTACCAAATTCCATAGCAAAAATCTACAATATCATTATATAGTGGATCATCATATTCCTCTTTTTGATTCATAACCATCATCATACTTAGTATTATCACCATTCTCACTACCACTCTTTTATCTTCCGTAAGTGAGTGATCATAATTAGCTTTTTGTTGTGATATTGTATAATCTACTATTTTTTGAAGTTCTTCATCACTTACAAAAGCACCTTGTATTCTAATAGGAACATTCTCACCCATTGGTTTAAATAACATATCACCTTTACCAAGTAGTTTTTCTGCTCCAGCTTGGTCTAATATTGTTCTAGAATCTATTGATGATGATACAGCAAATGATATTCTAGATGGAATATTAGCTTTAACAACACCAGTAATAACATCAGTAGAAGGTCTTTGTGTTGCTACGATTAAGTGAATACCAGCTGCTCTAGCCATTTGCGTAATTCTCATAATTGAATCTTCAACGTCTTTAGCGGCTACTAACATAAGATCTGCTAACTCATCAATAATAAATACTATATATGGCATCTTTAACATAATCTGTATTAGTTTCACACATTTTATTATATGCTGTAATGTTTTTACACTTAGTATCTTCAAATACTTGGTATCTTCTTTTTCCATTTCTACAACAATATTTTTTTAAAGCAATAGAAGCTTTTTTTAGGATCAGTAACAACCGGTGTAAGTAAGTGTGGAACTCCATTATACATTGATAACTCTACCTTTTTTTAGGGTCAACCATTACTAATTTTACTTCATCTGGTCTAGCTCTCATAAGAATAGAAGCTATAACGCAGTTAATACATACTGATTTACCACTACCAGTAGCACCTGCTATTAAAAGGTGTGGTGTTGCATTAATTTCAGCCCATTTAACTGTACCCATAATATCTTTTACCAAGTCCAACCGCAAGAATAGTCTTATCACTAGGAGCAGGTAATTTAGATAATATTTCTCTAAATGAAACAGCAGAGTTTACTTTATTAGGAAGTTCTATACCAATAGTACTTTTTTCCTGGAATAGGAGCCTGTATTCTAACATCTTTAGCGGCTAAATTAAGAGCTATTTCTTTCTGAATAGAAAGAAGTTTATTAACTTTTGTACCAGCTTTTTAATTCAAGTTCATATTGTGTAACTGATGGTCCAATATGACATTCTTTAATCTTTCCTGGAATATCAAAATCTGCTAATACTTTTTCTAAAGTAGCAATATTTTGTTTAACTGCTTCAATATTTTCTTTGTCATTACCAGCCTTTAGCTACTTTAAGTAAACTAAGAGGTGGAAGCTTATAATTTAAGATTAATTTCCGGTTTTTCCATTACATTATCTTCATTACTACTAGTCATTTCAGTAGCGGATTTTATTGGAATATCTGGTTCACTAACTACTTCTTTATCACTAACTTTATCTATGTCTTTAGAAGACAATATAATTCTTTTATCTTCTTCTTCACTATGTTCTTTTTTTCTTTCTTTTCATGTTTAATCTTGGGTACTTTAATTTTTCTTAATTAAATCTATAATACTAGTATTAAATAATAATATTGTACCAATAACTATTAAAGTAATAACTACTATCTTAGTACCATCTCTAAATAAACTATAGAATAAATAAGTAAATAAAGCTCCTATCATACCTCCACCACTATTAGAGATATAATAACTAAAGCTATCTACTAAGCCTTTATTTGAAGAAGCATCAAATGCTTTTAATAAGTTATCAAAAGTATCAGTAATAATTTTTACTCCTTCTTGACTATTTAATGTTATATATTTTACATGTAATAATACTAAGAATGAAATAACTATTATATAAAAAACCTATCCATCTTAAACTACTAAAATTAGGCATCTTTCTTTTTAATATTAGATATCCTCCAAGTAATAATAAACTCATTAATAAAAATATATAAATATTTCCTACTAAAAAGATAGCAAATGCTCTAATAAAATTACCCGCAGGTCCATATGCTCCAATACCTATAATTGAAGCTAATATTAATATAATACCTATTACTTCATTACTATATTCAAATTTCTTTTTTTCATCATCTTTTTTCTTTTTTTTTTTTCTTAGCCATCTTATCAATCCTTTACTCGTATTAATTATAACATTTCTAGATATAAAAGTAAATGTTTTATAGTTATTTTTATTTTTTTTATTATTGCCATTAAAGCCTATATATAATAGTCTTTAATGGTTATGAATAGTCTGTAGTCTATTCATAATAAACTATCATATTTGGGGTGAAGTACTTTCTAACTATTAATTTATTACAAATACAGAAAAAGAAAAACTATTTATTATAGTCATCTTTAGTCTTCTCTACAATTTCTTTTAAATATTTACTAGTATAAGTACAACCACTAATAGTATCTAGATTATCTAGATTATTTTGATTATTAATAATTTTATTTAAATAATCATTACTATATATCATATTAGTATAAGTTTCATGACTACTAATTACTTCAATATTAGAAATATTATTATTAGTAAAGATAATCTTTAATTTTATACTACCTTTACCAGCATATCCCATACCTTTAACTTCATATGTAGTAGTAGTCCCATCCTTAACCTTAGATAATATTTCATAAGTATCAATCTAATGGCTTAGTAATAATATTCTTACCTATTACAAAAAGAAGATATAATACATAAAAAAGAATAATACCAATTAATATAATATTACTTATATTCTTTTTTATCATATAATTTAACACTTAATTTATTAATAAATATGGTAATAATATTAACTATAAGTATCGATATAAGTACTCCTTCTGGTAAAGGTGTTAAATATCTAATACCCATAGTAATAATACCCATAAGTATACCACTTATTACTTGTCCTCTTCTTGTAATAGGAGTAGTTACTGGATCAGTAGCCATAAATACTGCTCCAAAAAAAGTAAGCCACCACTAAGTATATTAAATAGAATAAACCATATACCTATACCCTTAGTTAAACAAATAATAATACTAATAATAGTTACACTACCAATATAACTAGTAGGTATTCTCCATTTAATTATTTTTTTTATAAGTCAAATATATAAAAGCAATAATACAAAGTAAACTACAAGTCTCTCCAATAGCTCCTGGTATATTACCAAATAAAAAGTTAAATAAACTACCATATGGTTTAACTAAATTATCATAAGTAACTAAGTAACTACTTGCGGTCATATTAGTAAGAGGAGTAGCACTACTTACTACATCTACTTCATAAGGATTAAGATAACCACCAGTTAGTGATGAAAAGATAACTGTAATAAATAAACTACCTACTAAAGCAGGATTTAATTTATTTTTACCTAAACCTCCCATTAATACTTTAGATAAACTAGCTATAATACTACCTATTATTACTAACCATATAGGAGTATTAATAGGAATAATAAGAGATAAAAATATCCCAGGTATAATAGCATAACTTTCACTAAACAACTTATAAAAACTTCTTTTTATCCTTCTTAATATAATAATATAAATACTCAGTAACAATACAAAAAAAATAAACTAGCTACTGAAGCAAATATAAGTGGTTTAAATACTAAATATAAATTACCATAACCTTTAATAATTGGATCAATACCATTCTTATATGTAGAAAATATAATAAATGGAATTAAAACAACTAATATAGTATACATCATATTAGAAGTACTATTACTACTCTTTAGAAAGTTACCACTTCTTACTTTAAATTCTTTCATTTATGATTCACCTTCTCTTTAGCAATATTAACAAATTCTCTAACTTCTATTTTAGAAGGGCAAATATAACTACATAATGAGCATCCTATACATTTGTTACATTTAAGTTTCTTTAAATTATCTATATTATCAATATTTTCCATAATAAGTACTGGCATAATATTAGCAGGACATACCATCGTACATTTACCACATTTAATACAAGGTAAATTCTTTTCAAAAAATGATCTTCCATCACAATAATAGAAGTAACATCTTTAGTTATTACAACATCATCACAAGGCATACTCTTACCCATCATTGGTCCCCCAACAATAAAGAGAGGATTCTTTATATTTTTATATCCATCTAAATTACTAATAATCTCACTAGCTAAAGCTCCTATTTTAACTTTAACATTTTTCTTTTTTCTTAATACCAGGACCAGTTATAGTAATAACTCTCTCAGTAAGAGGTCTATTATATTTAAACATTTCATATATAGCATATATAGTAGAAACATTATTAACAATAATACCTTTTTTCACTAGGATATTTATCATATTTCTATACCAAGAGTATTTCTAACTACTAGTCTTTCCCCAACCATTAGGAAAAGCATCCTCTACAAATCTCAAACTAATATTAGGATAAGTCTTAATATATTTATTAAACATTCTAATTGATTTAATATCATTACTTTTTAACTGCTATAATAGCTCTAGGTATCTTTACTATTTCTAATATATTATCAATAGCCTCTAATATAGAATCAGCATAATTAGCCATAACTGCTTTATCACAAGAAACAAATGGTTCACATTCTACACCATTAACAATTAAACATCTAATATTATCCATACTATACTTTAAAAAGTAGGATAATCAGCTCCTCCAAGTCCCGATATACCATTATCTCTTAAATCATTAATAAATAATTCTTTAGTATAACTATTAATATCTTTACTTTTTAATTTACTCTTTTCATATTTTTTCTTTAAAATCATTTTCAATAACAACACATTTAATTCTTTTTACCATTACTAATTAATTTATTAGTACCACATACAGCATATCCAGATACTGAACTATGTACAGGAAAATTATTATCCTTATTAATAGCAACAATCATTCCTTTATATACATAATCTCCTTTCTTTAACTAAATACTTATATGTAGTACCATTCTTATTTTCAAGTGGTACATAAACAAACTCAGGTTTAATATACATCTCTATATTATAATCAATCTTATTACTACTATCAATTCTAACTGGTTTATTCATATCTATTCTCCTCTATGATAATAATATATCATAAAATTATAAAAAATAAATATATTTATTCACCTTTCATGAAAATCAAGGTATTTTTCATGTCATTACTAGCCTGTAGTCTAGTAATGGAATAATTATTAGATATTATATTCGATGGTGAAGTACTTTCTAACTAAGAATATACCAATTAAAAAAGAAGATAAACTAGTATCTTCTTTAACCATTTAATGTAGCATTCTTACCAGTAGCATATAAATTAAATGATAATGTCTTATTCTGCATAGTATTTGGATTAGTAAAGTCTTTACCATTAAACCATAAATATAAAGTATATTTATCAGTAGTAGTATTAACATTTCTATCAGTAAATAATGTTAATGTAGTTACTCCACTACTAGCATAAGTAATGCCACTAGCATTACTGCTTGCATTATATGCTTTAAAATTACCTTTCTTTACTAAAGTAGTATCATTATAATATAATTCATATACAAATGATTCTTCTTTTAATTCATTAGGCATAGTAGTAAGATTCATATATAAACTCATAGTGCTACCAGCTTTACTTGCCTTAACAGTAATATCTTTCTTAATACCTCTTCTTTACTATCTACTGGTGCTAAAGTACCCAGTAACATTACTTCCACCTACAAAAAAAGTAACAGTATTACCAGATATTTTAACACTAACATTAACATTAGAAGTACTATTCCATCTATAATAAGCATAAGTACCACCTATCATAACAATAATTAACCCTATTATTCCTATTATTAATCCTTTATTATTTTTCCATATAAAACTCCTTTCACGATAAAAGACTATGAAAAATCACTAATACTTCTATTAGTTATTTCATAGTCTTTATTTATATTATTATTTATTATACTTAAATTAGATTTGTAACTCCTCTTAATTAACTTGTAGTTAACGATATTTAATACTTTCATAAGAAGGCTCTCCTCTCTTTATCATACATATAAATAGTAACATAAATTAAATATTTTTACAATATAATTATCTAAAAAATGATAAATATATAATAAATCCAAAATATATAAGAGATAATACAATACCATTTATTTTATTATTATTATTAGATTTATCAGGTACTCCAACAGCCATAGCAATTAATTAATATACCACCTACTAAACCACCAATATGAGCAGCATTATCAATACCAGAACTAGTAAATCCAATAATTAAATTAAGTACAATTACTGGTATTATTGATCTAGTTAAAGTAGCACCAAGATATGTTCTATAATAATATCCAAAATATAAAAGTGCTCCAAGTAAACCAAATATAGCACCAGAAGCTCCAGCACATATTGTATTATGATTAAATGCTAAAGATAATATACTTCCTGCTATACCACTTAGTATAAATATTATTATATATTTTATTTTACCAAATACATTTTCTACTTCTTCTACCTATTATATATAATGAATACATATTACATAATAAATGTAATATTCCTATATGTAAAAACATTGAAGTAAATAATCTATAATAATCACCATTTTTACTAACACATCTAAATTAGCACCATATTTTAATAGTGTTTGACTATTAGTACTACCTCCTGATAATTCCATTAGTATAAATAGTATTATACATATAGCCATAAATTATATAG
>VOFJ01000238.1_pt1 | contig 14000 bp, 21 predicted proteins | sample 5384081 | NCBI WGS metagenome assembly VOFJ01 (sample SAMN12384729, study PRJNA508395) | human gut metagenome | isolation source: healthy gut I | host: Homo sapiens
TGCGCCAGCCATGTGTCATCATCAAGAAATCTAACGAGCGTAGGGTTCGTGCATCTTGGCGGAGAAAATAGAACCCCGGGTCTTCCACATATCCTTTCAGATCGGAAGTCAACAGTAGGTTTGATACAATGTTGTCAGCGAGAGAATCCGGTTGGATACTTTTCCGGTTGGTAATGCTGACGGAGAAACTACCGTTTACAGGATTTCCCTTGTCGTCTTTTATTGAAATATTTAATGATACTTTTTCTCTTTTTTCGTATGTCGGTCGGTCCGGAGTTATTTGCCATTGGGGAGTTTTTGCGGTCGGGAACAAAGACTAGCCGTTCGCTGAGCGCATTCCCTTGCTGGTCGATTAACATGAAATGAGTGATCCCTTCTGTAAACAGGCTGTCATTCATTTTTCCGAAAGTCCTTGTCGGATTAATAGGTTGAAGTATGGAAAGTTTTCCACGGGTGTGAGCAATGAGAAATAGCTTTTGAGGCCATTCTGTTGCCTCTGTTTTCTGAATCTCATAACGTATTTCCTGTTTATAGTGACTTATGGAAAGTGTGATTCCCTTTTTGTTCGATAGCCGGGAGGTCAAATCGTTTGGTAACTCCATCGCTGGACGTAGCCATTACGTAATAGGAACTGCCGTTGGAAGGGTTTAATGTGAAAATCCCCATTCCTTTGTGCTCGGAATGAAAAGATGTCAGTGTATCTCCTTGGGAGTCCAGTAAGAAACCTTCTATTTCTTTGGAGAATCCGTCTGCTCCCTGAGCTTTGAACGCTATGTTCTGGTGCTGAACAGCAAGTAGTGCGCCTCCTTCCGGGAAAAAGTGACGTCAAAGTCATTCGTAAATGCCGGCAAATAAAAAGTCTTTTTATAGATGTATTGCGGGTCGTCAAATTCCACTTCAATGCTGCGGGCAGCAGTTGGCTTCAAATCCGGTAAGGAAATGGAAATCAGTCCGTTTTCATCTGTCTTTTTTTCTCCCTTTATCTTTTATTTTTCCGTTTACGATAAACCGATACCGGATTGCTGTGTTCTTAAAAACCTCTTGGGTATTGCTGGTAAACTTGACTTTTGCTGTATAATGGGTATCGTCCTCTTGTTGATATTTGATGTTTGAAAGGATGGTGTTATCTATGGAGTTTCCGATTTTCAGATTACGTGAATAGAAGAATTCCGGTCCTTCATTCAACATCCAGTTACTGTATCCTCGCAGGTAGTAATCACCGGCGGGGAGGGTAGGGAGGCAGGGTAAAAAGCATTGTGGAAACCTAAAAGAGTCTCTACGGATTTTTTTTTTTCGTTCTACGATCGAGTCGGAACGATTGATTAATTCTGTAATGATAAAGTTACTCTGGCTATCATCTTGGTGGGTAATGGCATTTATCAGGTAGCCTTTGAACCAGATTTTCTCTCCGGCACCGTAAAATGGTTTGTCCAGGTGGAGATAAACCTTCTCATGGGGTATTTTCTCTAACAGGCTAAAATTGGCAATAACCGTATCCTTGCATACTTTGTGCTGATAGCATTGAAGTTGATAATAACATTCCTGTTATCAGAGCTATTTGACATATTTGTGTCAGTAAGGTAGTTTTGCTTTTCATACGATATATAATGTTAGAGTGTTAACTTTTGTGCATCCAGATAGAAAGTACTTTTCGTTTGACTGCGAGTATATTAATGATTGATACGATAAGGAACAGAAGAATACCCATGCCGATAGCTGCCCATAGTGAACCTGTTTCCAATTGGGGGAATAGCAGGCGGATACTTTCTATGTAATAGCTACGCAGCCAGGTTACTAATCCGATAGATAGCAGTAATACAACGATGTTCAACCCTACTGTGAGTATCTGATAAGGCAATGCTACTCTGTTGGGGCGGTATCCTATTAATAAAAAGACTTTCCAGCTTGGTCGTATTTTTTGTAGTAGTAAGAAGATGCTTACCATCAGGATATACAATGAAAGGATACTGATAAATAGGCCGACTCCCAGCACAATACCTACAATCAGGCGAAGGAAATAGGTAGTCTTGCCTGCATCCAACTTTCCGTCTTCCGTTTCATATCCTTTCTTTTGAAAATAACCGGCAATGGAGGAATCCGCAGGATTGCTGACTTCAATAATCAGTCGTGCCGGTTGTGCTTCCGCATTCGGGGCAAAGTTCTTGTTGGCCCATTCCATAAAAAGACTGGGGGACCAAAATGGTGTTCAGTCGATTGGAGAAACCGACGATATTTCCTTTATACTGCTCTACCCGACCATTTCCGCGCATCATGATGTCCATTTGGATCAGACTCATTAAGCCTTCCGATAGCTTGGGCAGGCTACGGCTTTGGGCAAAGCCGAAGTTATAAAAGATTCAGGTAATTGCGGGGAATAATGATAGGAATGGTGTGTGTGGCTTCATCAAAGTGCCATTTATCGAGTTTAATATCAACAAATTCATCGGGAACCGATTCGAAAAACATATCGGTGGAAAGATGAATACCAGTTTCCTGTGCATACCCAGTACCCAGCCCGTCGAAACTTTGAATTGGGAGGGGGTAAAAGCTCCGATTGTCTTGGTAAACGATTGTTTCTTCAGGTCGGCGATGTCTTCGGCAGAGAATGTGTTGTTTTTTCCTGCAAAAGAGCCGAGCGTGCTAATCTTCTTTGTGGCTATGATGAAATCTTTCTTCATAAAGCTGTCTCCTTCGGTGAATACCGGAATGATATCTTTATAAAACTGTACACTAAGCAATACAATCATCATACCGAATAGATTGGCTAAAAAAGAAACCGGCTAACTGGCCGATACTGATATGTTGGCGGAGAAGTTTCCAGACAAGGGCTGACATTTTATTTATGATTTACAAATTATAATTTACAATAACTCATTACTCGCCACTTATCATAGCTGGAGTATGCGTTGATAAGGCAACTCAATATGTTTTCCTATGGAAGTGGCGATTACTCCGGCTTGTTGCTTTTCAGCTTCGCCAATAATAAGTTCTCCCATGATGCGGCTGTTGTCATCATCCAGATGACTGATAGGTTCATCCAGAAAAAGGAAATCGAAAGGCTGGCAGAGTGCTCGGATAAAGGCAACCCGTTGTTGCTGCCCGAACGAGAGTTTACCGGCCTTTACATTCAGCTTGTCCGAAAGTCCCAGTTTTCGAAGAAGGCTAGGATTTCTTTCTTCTTTTTTGTATCCGGTAAGATTATTTTTCAGTTGTACATTTTCAAGAGCAGTCAGCTCGGTGAAGATACGTAAATCTTGAAAAAGCATACTCAGTGAATGCTTTCTCAGGTCTACCCATTGCCTCACAGAATATGCTTTGATATTAGTCTCATCGAAATTGATAATCCCCTGATAGTCGTTGCGATAGCCATAAATATAGCTGCACAATGAAGATTTTCCGGTGCCGGAAGCCGCTTCTATCAGACACATTTCCCCTTTCCGGAAGATAAGATCCTGATGCCATATATCCGAAGTCACCGAATTACGGTCAGCAAACACTTGGGGAAGTGTTTGCTGTAAATGAATGCTATTCATGCCGTTTGTTTACGAATTACATACCGGTAAATTGTTTGCCGAAGTCAACGATTAATTTGAGCGCATTGACGTCTTTATCTTTCAGGCAAAGGTCGATTTCGCTTGTTTCTCCTTCTGAACTAACGGACAGATAGGAAACTTTTTTGATAACATCTCAGAACCGGTCCGGAACTTTTCACCACCAAATCCGATCAGCATTTTAACAACGGGAAGTTCAAGTATAGCTTCTGCGTTGATAGCCATGAATACGGTTTTTCCCTTCATTTCCGATGCATACGGAGCGTCTTTGATAGACTTGTCTGCCACTTTTTCTATATTTTTGTAGAGTAACTCGTCATTGGTGGCATACATTTGTTTGTCTTTGATACCAAAGAATACGTTCATTCCTTTACTCTTATAGACATATTCGTTTTTGCCCAGTTCCAGAATATCTTCTCCTTTTTTCAGTCCCAATACCTGCTTGTTCTTATAAAGGGCTTCGAGTGCATTGCCGTTTTTTACGTCTGCATACACTATAAAGGTAGGAGCGCTGTTCATGGTTACGTTGATTAACCCTGCGGAGATATCACCGTTGAAGGAACTGAACAATTCTTTAACTTCATCTGCTTTGGAGATAGATACTGTGTTACGGAATTCCTTATTTTCACTTAGGAGATTATAAAGACCTTCTCCTTTTATACCCAGATTGACAAACATCAGGGTAGAAGCCGGGAAGTATTTTACGAACGTATTGTTTGCTTTTCCAAATGCTTCCAACTGTTTTTTCATCAAAGCTTTTTTACAGCCTCGTTCTCCGTGTAATTTTCTGTTTTCAAGGCAATTCTTCCTTTTTCAAAGTTTAATCCGGCTATTATGGTTATGTCTTCTGCTTTCACTTCAGCGGGAAGTCCCATACTGACTTGCTCTTGATAAGGTGCAGGAATAGCTGCCATGGAAGCGAAGAAATTGATGTCACTTTTTGTTTTTTCCATTTTCTGGAAAGCGCCGGATTTCGCAATGCTGTTATCTGCGGTTTGTTTCAACAGATTGGTGATGCCTTCTTTGGCTTTTTCTATTTGAGATGTTCCTTTTACGGAAATGAGCATTACGGCAGAATTGTTGAAAGCGACTAAACCTCCGTTCATGGTTGTAAAGCTATATCCAGCTGCTTCGTTGATTGGTTGGCAGATTTGCTCTTTTACCATTATTTCCAAGGAAGCGTGCAGGTCATCTTCGCTTTTGATTTTCGCAACTGCGGTAGAGTATGGAAAAGAGGGCGAAGTAAATACGTAGACAGGAGCTTCTACGTCAATTCCCGATTCACTGGGGTTATTCATCACTTTTTCTAATTGTTGGAAAGTGGCAGCGTTCATTCCACTTTTTAATGCTTCCAATACTTTTTGCTTGGCAGCTTCATTCTCCTTATCATTCAATCCGGCCTTACTAGCCAAGGATTTTAGATTTATAGAGGTAACAACCGTAGCATCAGCCGGTATTATATTGGTATATTCCACTGTTTTGGAACATGCTGCCAGGAAAACAATCAGTACTGCAAGTACCGAGAGTCGTGAAATCATTTTTCTTTGCCATACTCATATTTTTTTTTAATGGTGTATAAATTTCAATTTAACTGTTCTTTTATTGTTGATTTAGCAGATTCAACGTGTGGCAAGCCACCAATGCCGCTGTTTCTGTCCGAAGTCGTGATTTACCCAGGCTGATCGGCGTGAATCCCCGTTCAATAGCTTTTTTCTACTTCGCCCTCACTGAAATCTCCTTCCGGGCCGATCAGCACCAAGGCGTCTTCTCCGGCTTTTAGTACGTCCTTCAGCAGAGGTTTCTCACCTTCGTAGCAGTGAGCGATAAACTTCTGTCCCTTAAACTCCTGATTGATGAACTTGTTGAAGTCTGTCATCTCATTCAGTTGGGGCAGGCGTGCTTTGAGCGACTGTTTGATTGCCGAGATAAGAATCTTTTCGATCCGTTCGTTCTTGATGACTTTCCGTTCCGAGAAACGGCAGTTCAGGAATGTCAGTTCATCAAACCCTATTTCCGTCGCTTTCTCGGCAAACCATTCATTACGGTCCATATTTTTAGTTGGTGCCATGGCAATGTGCAGGTGGCACGGCCATAGTGGTTTTTGGAAAATTGTCTCTTTGATAGCTACCAGACAACGTTTGTTGGTTGCTGCCGTAATTTCTGCCTTGTAGAAACTACCCTTTCCATCGGTAAGGGTGATTTCGTCTCCGATACTTAACCGCAAGACACGGGTACAGTGCTGTGCTTCTTCTTCCGGAAGCTCATTGGTTTTCTGTATATCGGGAGTATAAAAAACGTGCATATAGTAATTATTGATTTTTTATTTCTTTGATTGATCTGGTCGCGTATTTTAGCTGCCAATTCATAGTTCTCGTCTTTAATAGCCTGCTCCAATGCTTGTTCAAGTGTTTTGGAAGTGGCACTGCGCGATGACGATTCATGTTCTTCTTTCCATAGATTCCTTGTCACCAACTGTTTCTTCAGAACGGTTCCTTTCTTCATCCGGTATGCGCAGGCATTCCCGGTCGAGGATAGATTCATAAATCAGAATCGGGCAGTCGGCACGTACCGCCAATGCAATGGCGTCCGATGTACGTGCGTCAATACGTATAATATCTTCGTCTCTTTTCAGGTAAACATAAGAGTAGAAAATACCGTCTTTAGCTTTGTAAATCAGCACACGTATCAGGCTTACCCCCAATACGGTAAGGCTTGTGGTGAATAAATCGTGTGTTAACGGGCGTGGAGTTTTAATTCCTTTCAGATACAACGCGGTAGCCTGGGCTTCGGCGGGACCGATGATGATAGGCAGTTGCCGTTCACCGTCCACTTCACCCAATAGCATTGCGAATGCACCTACCTGCGCTTGACTGTTTGTAATATTTATAACTTGTAATTCTACCTTTTTATCCATTGTTTTTTACTTAATTTGTTTTACTCTCCCGTCGGTGCTTATACTTGAATACCAAGGCAAACAGAATTCCGATAACCAACGCATACGCAGCAAAAATCAGCCAGATATCCGTCCATTCCCGACTCACCAATTTGCCGTCGGCATATACCGAGAAAGCATCTACCACAGCTCCGCTGGCATATCCTCCGATGATGGCTCCCAGACCGTTCGTCATCATAAAGAACAACCCTTGAGCACTGGCACGAATGGAGGAATTAGTCTCTTGTTCAACAAACAAGGAACCGGAAATGTTGAAGAAATCAAACGCCATGCCATAAACAATCATGGAAAGAATCAACATCCACAATCCGCCTCCCGGATCTCCGAAGCCGAACAAACCGAACCGGAATACCCATGCAAACATACTGATTAACATCACTTGCTTGATGCCGAAATGCTTCAGGAAAAACGGTATAGCAAGAATAAACAGTGTCTCGGACATCTGTGATATGGATAGCAGGATAACCGAATGTTTCACCCCGAAAGAATCTGCAAAAACTCCGGAATACCGGCAAAACTGCCTAGAAACAGGTCACCGTATGTATTGGTTATCTGTAAAGCCGCCCCAAAAGCATGGAGAAAAGGAAGAAAATTGCCATTTTCTTTCTTTTTAAATAACACCAATGCATCCAGCCCGAAAGCCGAAAGCAGTGATTTGTTTTCTGTTTTGGCGGGTTTACAAGCCGGAAGGGTGAAAGAATAAACTCCCAGTAACAGTGCGGATATGGCGCCGACATAAAGTTGGGCGCTTGAGTTTTTGAATCCGGTAAGGTCTACCGCCCACATGGCACAGATAAAACCGATCGTTCCCCATACGCGGATAGGGGGGAAATCTTTGATTAAATCCATTTATATTGCTCCAATGCATTGTATGAAACGGTATTGGCTAATGACAAAGTAGGCATATATACCAATAGATTGAGTAACATGGCCCAATACATCTGGTCGTATCCCGTAGCGGTGGAAGCGTAAAAAGACAGGCTGCACCTACAATGTGGCAAAGTCCGTATAAACGCTCGGCTGCATTAAACCATTTATCGGCAATGATACCGATAATGCCGGGCATCACCAAAGAGGCAATTCCCATAGTGGCGAAAATGGCTCCGATTTGTCCTCCTTCGAAATGGAGTTCTCTGCCCATATAGCCACCTAGTGAAATTAACCATGACCCCCAGACAAAAAATTGCAGGAAGTTCATAATAATCAAACGAACTTTTATACTCATGACTTTTTAAATTTGTGTTTCTCTTTTGAGCTGATAATAGATGCAAATATAATATTTTCGTTGATTGGGTGGACAAGTTAATCGATAAAAGGCGATAAAAAGGCATAAATGCAAAGAAGGAAGAATATCTATGATAAAAAATAAGAATGGAAAGGGTATAAAAAAAGAAGGCTATCTATCCCAGACAGCCAATCTTTGTTAACCTTAAATCTAATACCATGAAAAACACAGTGCAAATATAAGGGGTTTATGTTATAGAACATAATGTTTTCGAAAAACTGCATATTGTTAACTCTAATTAACTTTGAATACTCCTTTTTTCTTTACTGCCTCCTGATTTCCTCTTATAATATTCTTTTTATCCTTCGAATAGAAATCTGGTTCCGACATTTTGCCGGACTTATTCTACATGTAGAGTACCAGTCCTTTCAGGTATTCGCCTTCGGGATGGTATATGTTTACCGGATGATCGGCAGGCTGGGTAAGCTGGTGCAAGATACGCACACTACGGCCGACATGGCGGCAGCGGTAAATACAGCCGTGCGGAAATTATCCTTGGTTACTACCTGTGAGCAGGAGAAAGTAAACAAGATACCACCCGGTTTGATCTTCTCGAATGCTTTGGCATTCAGTTTCCGATAACCTTGCAATGCGTTCCGCAACGCATCCTTATGCTTGGCAAATGCAGGCGGGTCGAGGATAATCAAATCGTATTGGTCGCCCATGCGGTCAAGGTATTTGAAAGCATCTTCTGCATAGGCGGCGTGGCGGGTGTCGCCCGGGAAGTTCAGTTCGATGTTCTTGTTGGTCAAATCGATGGCTTTGGCGGAGCTGTCTACGGAATGCACCAGCTTTGCACCTCCACGCATAGCGTAGAAAGAGAAACCTCCGGTGTAGCAGAACATATTCAGTACCGAGCGGTCTTTTGAATATGCTCCAATAGCGAACGGTTTTCGCGCTGGTCTACGAAGAATCCGGTCTTTTGACCTTTCAGCCAGTCGACGTGGAACTTCAGGCCGTACTCTTGTGCAATATTATCATTGCTTCCTCCTTTCAGGAAACCATTTTCGGGGAAAAGGTCTGCCTTGAAGGGCAGCGTAGTCTCCGATTTATAATAGATATTTACAATCTTGTCACCCATTACTTCCGACAGGGCTTCGGCGATACTCATGCGGTCTACGTGCATTCCTGCCGAGTGAGCTTGCATGACGGCAGTTTTGGCATAAATATCAATCACCAGTCCGGGGAGATTGTCACCTTCTTCACCGTGTACGAGACGATAGGTGTCATTGACCGGATTGATAGCGATTCCAATGGCACAACGCATGTCGTATGCAATTTCCAGTTTGCGTTTCCAGAAATCATGGTTGATCGGTTCTTGCCGGAAAGAAAGCACACGTACAGCGATACTTCCGATCTGGAAGTGTCCTTCGGCGATAAATTCTTTCTTGGAGGTGTATACTTCTACAACTTCACCTTCTTCGGGTTCTCCGTCGAAACGGGAGATAGCGCCGGAAAATATCCAGGGATGAAAACGTTTTAGTGATTCTTCTTTACCGGGTTTGAGATATACTTTATGCATAGTGTTTTATTTATCTGATTCTATTAAATGTTCTTCTTTCTTTTCTTCGGGGAGCTATTTCATAATTACCTGTCCGTTTCAGTTCTTGCAGCTTGTTGTAGATGTTGAGGCATGCCCAGGCATCGGTGGCGGCGTATTGTTTTTGTCCATCACTCAACACATCCGCTTCCCAATTGGACAGTCGTTGCGATTTGGAAATTTTTTCCTTAAATAAAATGGCATAAATCTTTTGGAGGCTTTTTGTCCTGTATGCCGAACTGACGTACATAGTCCTGCAATTCGATACAACTCTGTTGGTTGAAAGGAGCACGTTTATGCAACATCATAAAGTCGTCTTTCAGCGAAAGCCCCACCTTAATAATTCCCGGGTTCTCAAGCAAGTCAACCAATGGCTGTGTAAGTCCCGTCATATTGAGCCGGAACAGAAAACAACATTCTTCGGAAGAAATCTGGAGAAGCGCTACTTTTGTGTGATTGCCCTTTTGTGAAAGAGGGCCGCGTTTCGCTGTCGATACCCAATATCGGCTGCGACAACAGGTAGGCTACCGCCTTTTCCGTTTCCGATTCCGATTGGATAACATGGATTCTTCCCGGAAAAACTACTTTCGGGAGTTCCTTTAATTCGTCTTTATCAATGGTTCTTCTTACAATCATTTTTATTTTTCATCATCGTGGACAATGGCAACTGCCTTCGTGGCAGTGACATTCGTCGTCATGGCAATGACAACCGCCTTCTTCACAACAACTGTCGTCTTCGCTTGGTTCGTAAAATCCTTCTTCGTTGTTTTCTTCCTCTTCTTCGTTGTCCTGCAGATTATACTTCACGTCGTGGAGGGCGCGCAGTGTATTAACCAGCTTTTGTCCCCATAACATTCCGAAGTTTTCCTGGCAGATAGCCAATGAATCGTTCATCGTTTCGTTCAACCCCAATTGGAAAACAAAGATAAAGTCTTTGATATCTTGATAAATATCAGCCAAATCTTCAGATATGGACTTCTTGATAGGCTGGTCGCTGTATACCATATCCTGCACAAATACGTCCAGATAATCATCCTTGTCTCCCATTAATCCTGCAAGGTTGATACGAAGAATTTCATAAATTTCTTCAGTCACATACGTCTCGGGTGCCTCATCCCCGATCGTCTCACACTTCGGCAGCATGGAGGCTTTGAGATAGAGTAAAGGCAGTATTTTCAATGATGTATCAACGAAAGTGCTGCGCTTCATGCTTTCGGCACGTTCGAGGAATGCACAAAAATTCGGCGGCTACCGTTACGAACTCAATTACATTCTTATCAAATATCGTTTGGCTTTCTTTTTCCATAATCAGCGTTGATTTGAAACGCAAAGGTAAGAAAAAGGATTGAATGAGCGTAGCGCTCGTTATTTTTTTATTATTTTTGCGGCTTAGATTACGATTCCAATTTTATAAAAAAGAATAAAAGACTCATGGCAAAAAAAAAAAAAAAATTAGATAAGGAGGCCGAACGTACTTCCTCTTCTCCGGGTAAAATCGCAGCAATTTTAAAGAATGAGACTGTCCACTTTGTTATCGGATTAATGTTGGTCATTTTTTCCGTTTATTTATTGTTGGCTTTTTCCTCTTTTCTTTTTCACGGAGCTGCCGACCAGAGTATTATCGACAGTGGAAATCCGGCAGACCTGTCGGCGGTCAACAATCATGTGAAGAACTACGCCGGTTCGCGTGGGGCGCAGTTGGCTCATTACTTGATTAATGATTGCTTCGGTGTCTCTTCCTTCTTTATTCTTGTCTTTTTGGCGGTGGCAGGATTGAAGTTGATGCGTGTGCGTGTGGTTCGGCTTTGGAAGTGGTTTATCAGGTTGCACATTGTTACTGGTATGGTTCTCTATATTCTTCGGATTTGTGTTTATGGATCATTATCAGGATTCTTTCATTTATCTGGGCGGTATGCATGGATACAATGTCAGCAATTGGTTGGTGTCGCAGGTGGGCGTGCCGGGCGTTTGGATGATTCTGTTGGTGACTGCTATCTGTTTCTTATCTATGTCAGTGCGCGTACCGTGATCTGGTTGCGGAGGTTGTTCAGCCTTAGCTTCCTGAAGCGCAAACAGAAAGAGGAAGAAGAAGAAAGGAGAAACACCGGAAGAGTTTACAAGACTCCTGGACGGCAAAAGGCAAGAAGAAACCTGCTTCTGCTCCTGATGTGGCGGAGGCTGATACAAAAGAAGAAGAAACTCCCATTGAAGTTCCTGAGCCGGTAATAGAACCGGAAAATGAAATAACACTGGATTTAGGTGGTATTACAGAACCCCAACCTGCCAAGCCGTCGGGGGAAGAAGTTTCTATGATTATTGAAACTCCGGTCTCCGATCCTGCTCCTTCTCTTCATGAGAAACCTGCAGCGGTAGAACCGGCATTACTTTTGAAATAGAAGCTGCAGAGGAGGATGACGAATATAAAGGTCCGGAAAAGGAACCTTATAATCCCCGTCTCGACTGGAGAATTATCGCTATCCTACTGTCGACTTGATGAAGCATTACGATAATGCCGAGCCTACTATCGACATGGCGGAACAGAATGCCAATAAAGACAAGATTATCAATACTCTGCGTAGTTTCGGTATAGAAATCAGTACCATTAAGGCGACGGTAGGTCCTACGGTGACACTGTATGAAATCACTCCCGAGCAAGGTGTCCGCATTTCGAAGATACGTGGTCTGGAAGATGATATTGCCCTCAGCCTTTCGGCGCTGGGTATTCGTATCATCGCTCCCATTCCGGGAAAGGGTACGATTGGTATCGAAGTGCCCAATTCCAATCCGAAGATTGTATCCGGTCAGAGCATTATCGGCAGCAAGAAGTTCCAGGAGTCTACTTACGACTTGCCCATCGCACTGGGTAAGACGATTACGAATGAAGTATTTATGGTGGATTTGTGCAAGATGCCGCACGTGCTCGTTGCCGGTGCTACCGGTCAGGGTAAGTCCGTGGGGTTGAATGCCATCATCACTTCCTTATTATATAAGAAGCATCCGGCAGAGCTGAAGTTTGTGCTGGTAGACCCCAAAAAAGTAGAATTCAGCATCTACTCCGTGATTGAGCATCACTTCCTCGCGAAATTACCCGACGGGGAAGATGCCATCATTACGGACGTCACGAAGGTGGTGCAGACTTTGAACTCCATCTGTGTGGAGATGGATACTCGCTATGACTTGCTGAAAGCTGCCCATGTGCGCAATATCAAGGAGTATAACGAGAAGTTCATCAACCGTCGTCTGAATCCGGAAAAGGGGCATAAGTTCATGCCTTACATCGTAGTCGTTATCGACGAGTTCGGTGACTTGATTATGACAGCCGGTAAGGATGTGGAACTGCCCATCGCACGTATCGCCCAGTTGGCGCGTGCCGTGGGTATACATATGATTATCGCTACACAGCGACCGACAACAAATATCATTACGGGTACGATTAAGGCCAACTTCCCGGCGCGTATCGCCTTCCGTGTATCGGCAATGGTCGATTCGCGTACCATCCTCGACCGTCCGGGAGCCAACCAGCTGATAGGCCGCGGTGATATGTTATTCCTACAGGGAGCTGACCCGGTGCGTGTGCAGTGTGCCTTTATTGATACGCCCGAAGTGGCGGAGATTACGAAGTTTATCGCCCGCCAGCAGAGTTACCCCACTGCTTTCTATCTGCCCGAATATGTGGATGAAAATGCAGGAGGTGATTTGGGGGATGTGGATATGGGACGTCTCGATCCTTTGTTCGAGGATGCAGCCCGTCTCGTTGTTATTCACCAGCAGGGTTCCACATCGCTCATTCAGCGTAAGTTTGCCATCGGTTATAATCGTGCCGGCCGCATCATGGACCAGTTGGAGAAAGCGGGGATTGTGGGACCGGCGCAAGGTAGTAAGGCGCGTGAGGTGTTCTGTATAGATGAGAGCGACCTGGAAATGCGGTTAAACAATTTGCAATAAGGAATGGTTATTTATAGAATGATGAAATTTGATAAGCTTTTACTTGGTGTGCTATTGCTGTTGTTTGCTGTGCCGATGTCGGCACAACAACCCGGATGCCAAGAATATATTGGAGCGTACAGCCGAAGCCTTTCGGAAAGCGGGAGGGGTGAAGCTGGCGTTTACCGTGAACGAACAACAAGGCTCTTATGCGGGAGTTCTCTATCTGGAAGGTGAGAAATTTGTGGTTGAGACCGAGGGAATGAAGACTTGGTTTGACGGACATACGCAGTGGAGCTATGTGGCTTCGGCAGATGAGGTGAATGTATCGGAACCTACGCAGGAGGAATTGCAGACTCTTAATCCGTATGCCTGGTTGTCCCTCTACAAGCAGGGATACAGATTGAAGTTGAGCAGTGTCGGTGGTAAGCAAGACAAGTCTGTTTATTACATCACCATGACTGCTGCCGACAAGAGAAAAGACCCTGAAAGTGTCTATCTGTTTGTGACAAAGGATACGTATCGTCTGCATCAAGTGGACTTGGCACCACGGGGGAGTAAGTATATGACTACTATCCTTATTGATAGCTACCAGACAGGACAATCCTATCCGGATAGTTTCTTTGTCTTTGACAAAAAAGCCTATCCCACAGCTGAAGTCATCGACATGCGCTAAATAGTAAATTGTAAATAGTCAAATAGTAAATAATATAATGATGGAAACAGAAAAAGTAAAATGTCTGATTA